>Cebus_capucinus_imitator_PRJNA485217_SSR012__coassemble_889_pt1 | contig 213766 bp, 189 predicted proteins | sample Cebus_capucinus_imitator_PRJNA485217_SSR012__metabat2_low_PE_012 | metagenome-assembled genome bin Cebus_capucinus_imitator_PRJNA485217_SSR012
CCCTTTGTTTGTAATCTTCTCGATACCTTTTCAACAAATCAGTTGGAGAAGTTATGTTTTCAATTCCCGACCAGCAAGGCCTACTGTTCGTCTGACTGCGTAGTACGCGTAGTCGAATTCGAAGTAGAACTGGAGGAAGCGTTCGAGGACGTAGAATTAGACGAAGTGCCGTCCGTAGTCGCAGCATTCTCCTCCGTTTGCGTCTCAGTAGCCGCCGCAGGGATGACCGTCAGAGCCGAAATATCGACCTGAGCGCCCAACCATTTATTCGCAATGACCGTCACCACGCCCCCATCGACAATAGAGGAGAGCGCTTCGGCAATGGCGCTCTGCAACGCCGAGTTAGACGTGTTCACTGCAATGCAGCGCGAAACGGAATCCTGCAGCAAGGCGATCGGATACGCCTCGATACCGGACCTATGGACCACGTATTCGCCAATAGTGCTATCAGACGCTACATAATTCACCGAACCCGTGCTCAAAGCTTCAAAAGCAGCTGTAGGATCGGACACGTTCTCAAGGCAGTTCTCGCCATAGTGATTCGTTACTTCCCATGCGCTCATAGAAGAAGACTGAGCAGCGACCTTGAACGATCCTGCCGCGGTGGGTGCCTGAGCATTTTCCGTCAGCGAAAAAAGCGCAACGCCAGAATTCAAATAAGGATTCGACAGCCAATAGGAAGAATTGGTCTCGGAAACGCCCATGACAATATCAACGCTATCTTTCGAGAACGCCGTATCGGTTGCGGTTCCCACATCAACCAATTCAAGCTTCAGACCCAATTCGTCGGCAAGTGCAGCGGCGATATCGACATCGATGCCGATGATGGAACCCGAAGATTCCTGCGAATAGGGAGGATTGGAAGCATTCACACCCACGCGCAAGGTTCCAGACGTATCGAGAGCCGAATCATCGACTGCCCGATCTTTCAGCTGAGGGGTATAACTACCCGAAGCGCAACCTGCAAGAGGCAGAGCCATACATAACGCCACTACCAAAGCGAGCACAAGAACTGATGCGCGTTTCATTGAGACGATCCCTTCCTTTACTTCTGTTATATGCCTCTTCCAGCTGACCTGGTTTTTGACCCCACACTCGCGCACTGGAACTAAGCCCTCTTGGGACATCGTCCTCTCGCCCGTGCGACCCTATGCCGCATAAACGCGGGCGGTGCGACTTACCTCTAGGATGCGCCATGATCGCTCCGGCATGCCGATAGCTTACGTGGATCCTTTTGACCGCATCTGCCTTGGACTTGGATAATCCGCAACCACAGACCTGAAAGAAGCATTCCCAGTCTACCAGATAGCAAAACAGACCTTAAAAAAACATGAATTCTCACGAGTAATTTCAAGTTTTGTTCCAACGTTTTTGTAATTCTATGGCGAAAAATACTCCTAAGCGCACCGAATCCCCCAAGAGAAACGACACATGCCCATGGAACTCATATCCGAATTGAAGGCAGCAGCGCTTTTATGCCAAGAAGCAGCCCAAGAGGTGCTCTGGCCGACCCGCTGCGCTATCTGCGATACCCCGGGAACGCTTCTCTGTCCAACATGCCGCATTCGGCTTCCCTTCATCGATCAACTGAAGGCCTGCCCTATTTGCGGCGCAGCATCCGGATGTACCATCTGCTGCGAGTGCAATCGCTTCATTCTGGATTGGAAGCACCTTAAGCAGTTCCCCCTTGACGGATGTGTATCAGCAACGACCCTTGACGCTCGGACCCGCCGCCTGATCATATGCTATAAAGATCGCAACGAGCAGCGCCTTGCACCAATACTCGCACAATATCTCTTCGACAGCATGCCCTACACATGGCGAAGCGATTCTTTGATCGTTCCGGTTCCCGCCCGAAAACAGGCCCTGCGCACCCGCGGGTTCGATCACATGGAACTCGTTGCTCAGAACCTGCACAAGATCAGCGGCGTTCCGTTCGCGCTCGCCCTCACGCCATCAAAGCGCAAAGATCAACGCGGACTTGATGCCCGAGGGCGCCTGAAGAACACGGTCGGGTCCTTTGAACTGCAAAGCGAGCATGCGCATCTCATCAAACGAGCTCAGCGCATCATTGTCATCGATGACGTTCTTACCACGGGAGCCACCCTGTTCGCCGCCGCCGAAGCACTACGCATCAACAAGGATGCTCGCATCTATGGCCTTACGTTCGCCCGCGCATAGCTGAATGCGACCAGGTGCCACGCTTGATGCTGCGATCACACGCCGTGCTAGATGCGATCGGTGTTCTTCGCGTTCTGCTGAGCGAATTCCTGAACATCGACCGAAATGCTGTGCTGGATCGGCTTCCAGGAGGCCTTCTTCACCAGCGCTACCAATGCAATAGGAATGTAGGTGAGCATGAAGAAGGGGAAGGTGAACATGTAGAAGATCTTCTTGTGAGCGGGAGCGTGAATATTGTCCCATTCGGTGAAGGTGGTCAACGCGCCGAACATGAACATGAACAAAGTGAAATTGAACAGGCAGAAGAAGATCGAAGACAACGAGGATGCGATCATTACCCCTGTGGACATGATGCCCGTTGCAGCCAATACAACGATGACCGCATTGAAGATGATCGTGATAATACTCAAAAGCATTGCCGGGCAGATGGTCATCAGCATGTCATAGCAGGCAAAACGCGTTCCCTTAGGATTGGTGAATATACCCTTGAACAACTGCCCACCATAACCGAAGAACACCTGATAGAAGCCCTTCGCCCAACGGAAACGCTGGTTCCATGAATCACGGAACGTGAGCGGCTGTTCATCATAGAGCATGGCCGTAGGACAGTACGCAATGCGACGGCCCTGCAAAATGGTGTTAGTCGAGAACTCGATATCCTCGGTCAGCAGATGGTACTTCCAGCCACCCATCTCTTCGATGATCTTCGCGCTAATGAAAAAGCCCGTGCCCGAAACGGCGCAGCTGGTTCCCAGGGTCAGACGTGCCTGCGACAAATACTTCGCTTCACGCATGAACCATACCGCGTATCCTGCCGTGATCCAGTTCGATCCATAGTTCTTAGAGTTTCGATAACTCGTAGAAGCGACCGCACCACCATCGAACACCTTGTTCATTTCGCGGAAGTAATTGACGTCCAATACATTATCGGCGTCGAAGACGAAGTACGCCTCGTACTCATTTTCCGAGTAGTGCTCGCGAATGCATGCGAACCCATAATCGAGAGCATAGCCCTTGCCTATTTCTTCGGTATTAAAGCGAGGGAACACGATAGCACCCGCCTCTTGCGCAACGGCGGCGGTATTGTCGGTGCAGTTATCTGCCACCACGAAAATGTCTATCAGTTCTTGAGGATAGTTCTGCACTCGGATGCTGTGGATCAAGTCGCCGATGACGGCATTTTCATTTCGCGCGGAAATGATGGCCGCATAGCGATGGTTCTTTTTCGCCGTAAGGGCAGGTGGCTTCTTTGTCAGCGTCACGAAAACATAGATGATCTGATAGGCATAGCAACAGGAGAACACGACAAAGACGCACATATTAAAAATGTCCACAAACGAAAGGGACGCGAACAGCTGTTCAAACACAAAGGCTCCTTTATCGTACGTTCCCCATTCGGAAAGAGAACGCTTCTCCATTCATTTTATCTCGGAAGATCACACACGCGCGCGGCTATTATCCACGCGAATGATTCTCGCCTTGGGAATTATAGGCGTTTGTGGCGCTTATCGCAGCAATGCTCATCATTTGTTGCCCTTTTGCCCCTAGAAAGTAAGGTTTTCTCAAGGCATCGCCATTTCGTCTGCACATCACCTCCACACTCCGCACACGAAACGCCGCAAAATGCCACGATTAGCCGCGCAGCTACATAGTGTTACGCGCGCAACATGGTATCCTCACATAAGTGAAGGAGGCTTCCAATGAACTACGATATCAAAGACATTTCCCTTGCCGACGCAGGCCTTGATCGCATTCTCTGGGCAGACCGCGATATGCCTGTTCTGGCATCGATTCGAAGGCGTTTCGAAAAAGAGCTCCCCCTTAAGGGAATTCGCATCGGTGCATGCTTGCATGTCACCACCGAAACCGCGAATCTCATGCGCACTCTCAAAGCAGGTGGCGCCGAAGTGACACTTTGCGCATCTAATCCCCTGTCAACTCAGGACGATACGGCAGCGGCGCTGGTCAAGCACTTTGACATTCCCGTCCACGCCATCAAAGGCGAAGACACTCAAACGTACTATCGTCACGTTGATTCCGTCATCGATACGCTCCCGCAGATCACCATGGACGACGGCGCCGATGTAGTCGGCCGTATCCACGAAACACGCACGGATGCGCTCGAGACCATCATCGGCGGCACCGAAGAAACGACCACCGGCGTCATTCGCCTGGCCGCCATGGCAAAGCAGGGTGCCCTCAAGTACCCCATCATCGCCGTGAATGAAGCGAAGACCAAGCATTTCTTCGACAACCGCTACGGCACGGGCCAGTCCACGCTCGACGGCATTATCCGTGCGACCAACCGTCTGCTCGCAGGACGCACGCTGGTCATATCGGGCTACGGCTGGTGCGGGCGCGGCGTGGCCATGCGCGGACGCGGCATGGGCGCCCACGTTATCGTGTGCGAGGTCGATCCCCTGAAGGCCCTCGAGGCGATCATGGATGGTTTCCAGGTAATGCCCGCAGCGGAAGCGGCGGCTCAGTGTGATGTATGGGTGACCGTAACGGGCGATCTCAACGTTATTGATGCGCCCATGTTCGAGAACATGAAAGACGGCGCCATCATTTGCAATTCCGGTCACTTCAATTCAGAGATCAATATTCCCTGGCTCGAAGAAAATGCCGTCAAGCACACGACCCTGCGCCCCTTCGTCGAGGAATACACGTTCTCCGATGGTCGCGCGATCGTTCTGTTGGCGGAAGGACGCCTCGTCAATCTTTCCTGCGCAGAAGGCCATCCTGCATCGGTCATGGATATGAGTTTTGCAAATCAGGCGCTGTGCGCTGAATTCATGGCGACCCATGCCAGCGAAATGGAGCCTAACTGCTACGACGTACCGAAGGACATCGACGACACGATCGCGCGTCTCAAACTTGAGACCCTCGGCGTTTCCATCGACACCCTCACCGAAGAGCAGGCGGCATATCTGAATTCATGGCAGATGGGCACTGTTTAGTTCGCTTTCTCAGTCAGGCCCACGATAAAAGGAGGATCACATGCCTGTTTTTCGTAATCGAGAGACCCAGCGAGTAGAAAATGTGAACGGTGGCGAAGGGGCTATGATTCGCGATCGTTTGCTCAACGAAGAGCAGATCCGCGAATTCGGAGGCGAGTGCACCTATCTCGCCCAGATCACCGTCGAGCCGCATTCATCGCTCGGGATCCACGAACATGCCGGCGAAGGCGAGCTGTATTTCATCACATCCGGATCGGCGCTTTACGTCGAAGACGATGTCGAATACGAAGTAAGCGCAGGCGATGCCCTTTTCTGCGCAAGCGGAAGCACTCACGGCATTACGAATCCTGGTGACGAAGTACTTACATTCGTTGCCGTCATCATGCAAAGCAAATAAGCATATCGCAACACTTCACATGAACCCCGAATGATAGCTCTTCGGGGTTCATGCATTTATTGCAGGGTGCGCACGTTTGCCGTGAGTTCGCGCACTCAATGCGAGTTTCGCATCCGCTGCAGGGTTCGCATGTTCACTGCGGAGTTCACGCATTCACTTCGAGGCTCGCGCGTTCACTGCGAGTTTCGCGCACTTATAAGACAAGGAGACACCATGGCAGAAGAGCTGACCGAACAACAAATACGCGCCGCGAAGATGGTTCTTGAATATGCCGATATCGAACCGAGCGACACCAATGTTCGCCGTTATTTAAGTTGGGACATTCTTTCGTTTACGGAAGATGCAAAGGGACATTACTGCTGGTACATGGATGAAGAAGGCAACGAGGTATGCATCCATGTCGAGACCCTCGAGGAAATCGAAACGTCCGAATTCGACTAATCGTCGGATTCGGCCAACCCAGCGGGTGGCTTCACGACTTTCGCCAATGCCACCGCGAGCACCATTAGTGCGAGTCCTGCCGCATCAAATGCGATGAACCGTTCTATGGAAGTGCCGAGCACTTCATGCCCCGCAGGCAGCGTCCAGAGGATATACGATTCCCCAACAAGCCCCACGACCTGCTGGATCAAGACAATAAAGGCGATCATCCAGTATTTCCGTGGATCGATGATCACAAACGGATACGTCACGTTCCACATAAGGAACGCGACCCCTATTCCCTGCACCGCGACTACGCCCGACACCCCTTGCAGCTCGTACGCAGACAGATACGCCTCCGGCCACACGATGAACGACAAGGCGCACTGCACATTGATCGCGAACACCAGCGCGAACGCAATGCGCATGATCCAGTAAGGTATCTGCGAGTTCTTAGAATCCAAAACCCCTCGCTTTCACTGATCTGCCGTGCGCCCTTACTTGCCTCAAGGGCATTCTGCTCTTTCCCCAAGTGTATCCCGTATTTGCATCACGTGCATTCCACGTTTGCGAAGAGGGCATTCGGGGCTTGCGCCAAGCGCATTCGGTATCCGCAGCATGCGCGTCCTGCGTTTGCTCGAGCGCATTCGGTATCCGTGACATGCGCGCCCTGCGTTTGCTCGAGCGCATTCGGTATCCGTGACATGCGCGCCCTGCGTTCGCCTGAGCGCATTCAACATCCGTGGCATGCGCGTCCCGTGTCTACGGCAAATACTTCTCGAGCGATCCTGTAAGGGAACGTTCCGCACATGTTCGACCAAAGTGCACACGGGAACAAGGCGCAAAAAAGCTTTGCGCATTTTTCCAGCCGTGCGCTGGCAATAATTTTCGTTTTTCGACGACTCGCTTCTTATGCCGTCATATTATCAGTCAACAGAATTACCAATTTGGGTAACAATTCACCTGTTTGTTACCCAAATTACCAGATTTGTAGAAACTGCAATTTCCCACATTCGTCAAAAACCGAAGATAATTGCCAGAACGAGCCCAAAATACTGCGCGAGCAAGTTAATGGCAATCCAACGGGCGAACATCTCGCAGGTGGACGCCGACCATGCGGGTGGACGCTTAGCGGACAGCTGGGCGGCCGCCGCGCAATTGGACGCGGCGAAGGTGAAGGTTGGGTGGTCGCAACGTGGGCGGAAGCTCGGCGAATGGTTGTCGCGCGGGTGAAGCTTGGGTGGTCGCGGCGCGAGTGGTCGCGGCGCGGGTGGACGGGCGCACAAGATGCAACTCCACGAAAAAGACCACCGGAAACCCGATGGCCTGAAGTTTTAGTGGTGCCGGCAACAGGAATCGAACCCGCAACCCACTGATTACAAATCAGTTGCGCTACCGTTGCGCCATGCCGGCAAAACCGTCCATCATTATGCCATAAGTTCGCACAATGCGAACCCTTCTTTTAAGAAACAACGCCAGTTCCGTCGAACAGCGGAATGAAGCTCTCCGTCGCCGCACCGCCCTCTTGCCAAAAATAATCCTGAATTCCCAGGTCATCAGCATAGTCGAGCACGCGCTCATATTCTTGGTGCGACACCTTATCACCCAGGCCATATCGGGGCAGATCATCGCGCAGCGGCGTGAACTGATTCATGATGCTGAGGCGAATCCGATCACCATATCGCTCATGCAACAGCCCCAGGACCTTGTAGGATTCGTCAATATAACCAGGCAGGACCAAATGACGTACGATCACCCCTCGTTGCAAGAGTCCCTGATCGTCTTCTACCCAGTCACCAACTTGATCGACCATTTCGTCAAGAGCCTGAAGCGCAACGTCCGGATAATCCGACGCCCGCGACAACCGTGCCGCCACATCGGGCGTCGCATACTTGAAGTCAGCCAAATAACAATCAATGCTTCCCCGAAGCGATCTTAGCGCCCGAACGGAATCATAACTCGACGTGTTGTATACCACCGGTATATGCAACGAACCTGTGGCGCGAAGTTCGCGCAGCACCGGGGCGATGCTCGCTACATAATGCGATGGTGTGACCAGATTGATGTTCGCGGCATGTTCTTCATCCTGCAATCGCAGAACGGTTCTGACGAACTGATCGATACTCACTTCGACCCCCGCACCAGCGACCAGATCTTTGTTCTGGCAATACACGCAACCAAGAGCGCAATGCGAGAAGAACACCGCACCGCTTCCCTGGTCCCCCACCAAACAGGGTTCTTCCCACCAATGAAGCGCGGCTCTTCCGATGCGTAACGTCGAAGAGGCGCCACAGACGCCTCGTTCGTTGTTCGTTCTATCTATCCGGCATGCTCGGGGGCACAGGATGCACGATGCGTACTCGTTAGCGGCCGAAGTGGCCTGGACGCCCGAGCAGGTTGGGTTCGGACCGGCTGGGTCCGCGCTAGCCGGGGTCGAGGCGCACGATGCGCGTCCGCCGAAGCTATCCATCTCTAGTGATGATGCTTTCCGCAGCATTCGTGCTCTTCCCCGTGATCGTGACCACATACGCATTCGTGGTCCGCCTCGTCATGACCACTGCAACCGCATTCATGATCGGGGTCGTCGTGATCACACGAGCATTCATGGTCGTACGCACCTTCAGCACGCGACCAATCAAGACCGAAACGCTTACCCGATTCCTCATCAGAGAACACGAGCTTGAGAGCCGCTGGGTTGTACGAAACACCGCCGACCAGCGCCAGCAACTCCACCAAACGAAAGCCCGATTCGGCTTGGGGAAGAACAGATTCGCCATCATCGATCGAAGAAAGCGCTGCGATCAAATCACCCATCAAGCATTCGATCGTATACGACCCCTGAAGCTCATCTTCATTCATCGCCTGCAAGAAGTGCTCCTGAGCAGGAGTGAGCATACCGAGCGATAGCGCAATGTCAGCATGATCTTCCAAGTCGATATCGAGTTCTAAGGTAGCAAATGAAGCCTGAGCCTCCACCAAGCCAACGAGCGCTGCAGCACTTTGAAGCGTCAGAGCGATCTTCATGCTCTGCCCGCTTCCCGCCTTGCCCACCCAGAACACCTTATCGGCACAGGCACGCAGCATTCCCTCGACTTTCTTGAATACCTTTTCCGGCCCACCTACGCAAATGCTTACATTACTCGAACGGCTGAACGCATCAGGCACAACAACATCGCGAACCACCAAGGGAGCGTCCAATACGAAGCGATCATTCACCGACACAAGAGCATTCAGTTCTTTGGCAAACGAAACCGTAGTGGGACTCAGGTCGACCAGGATCGCCTGCTCTTTCGTGCTGCGGATCAGACCCTCCGTGTCGTAATACAGATCTTCCAATTTCGACAGAGATGCACAGTAAGTGAATACCACATCGGCCTCAGTGACATCAGTAGATGCGAATCCCGCGGCCTCAAGAGAAGCGCTGAGCGCTTTCGCGACCGCTTCATCTCCAACGAATCCGAACGTCAATGTTTTATCTTGGCTCATAGCGAATTCTCTACTTTCCGCGAACTTTACTTGCAATGCGATCGGCTACTGACAGGTCTTGACGCTTGTCAGGCCCCCAGAACACTACCGCCAACATGCCGGGGCCAACGTGACTACCAATAACAGGGCCGATGCTTGACTCGATACACATGAGCGATTCATCGTTCTTCTTAAGCAATTCCACCAAGCGCTCAGCATCCTTTACGCAATCGGCATTGCCGATAACCACATCCTGCCCAGGCTTATCGGAATTACGGCGCTTCGCAAAGTAATCCACCAACGCCTTGATGCCTTTTTTGCGACCACGAGATACACCCGTCAACGTAAGTTTGCCCTCCGGATCGATACCGAGCAGGGGCTTCACATCAAGCTTAGAACCCGCATACGCCACCGAAGAGGGAATGCGTCCACCTCTGCGCAGCGCCTCCAGATCGTCAACCATGAACTGGGCGTCAACGAAATAGCGTGCTTCTTCTGCCCACGTTGCCAGCTCCCGCGCGGTCAGACCGCGCTCACGCTGACGGAACGCCTCGAAGACGATCAGCGCTTCCGCAACTGAAGCAAGTTTGGTATCAACTAAATACAATTCAAAATCGGGGTCTTCCTGCTTCATCTGCTCAAGCAGCAGCGCCGCCGTATCGAACGTACCCGACAACCCGCTCGAAAACGAAAGATATACCGCGGGCTTTCCCTGATCTTTAGCCCACTGATATGCTTCTTTTATATCCGGCATAGGAACTTGCGCCGTCTGAGGCTGGTTACCTTGACGCATTCCCTCGAAGAAATCCTGCGCCGTATTAGAGCGATATAGATCGTCTCGATATTCCCCCTGTTCGTCAGAGTACGGGAATTCAACCAAGTAAATCCCTTCGCGTTCCACGATCTCATGGGGTAGATCGCAACAGGAATCGATAATGAGATTACATTTACAATCCATCGGTTCCTTCCTTTCCAAAATGCTTATGAATTAGCTTTGATATGCACTAACTCGAGACAGCCAATGTTCGAATGTCGCCTGTTATCTTTCCCGAAAGAGGCTCATTGCATTCATAGGCAATGCCCACCGCGGGCCCTACATGCAAACCGACAACCGGACTCACCGGGAGGACCTCGACCTTACGGCTCAATAAAGGCTCGACCACATCGCGCGCCCAATTCAGCGCGGGCGTTTTGTCGCCTATATAGTGGACCACCAGATCCTTCAGTCCCCCACAGTTGGCAATATCGTCTTGCAGGGTCGACAAGATCCTATCAAGCGCTTTCCTTTGAGTGCGCACCTTCGCCACCGCCTGCGGAAGACCGTCTACAACGGTAAGAACGGGCGAGATCTTGATCAGGTTACCCACCAAGGCAGCAGCACCACCGATGCGACCCCCCTTCTGCAAGAAGGTAAGGCTCTCCGGCGTGAATAAGAAACGCGTCGAGGCGATAGATTCGAGCGTCGCTGCTGCTGCTTCATGAAGTGTTTTTCCTTCACGAACCGCGCGAATGCCTGCCAATACCGGGAACGCCTCATCGTAACCGCAAGATGAGGAATCGATCATGCAGTATGAGAACGAGATGTTACGAGACTCGACCGCACGAACCGCTCGAAGTACTCCTTCGTAAGCACCGGAGAGCTTGCTCGAGATCCAAATACCCAGCACTTCATCACCCGATTGAGCGATAGATTCGAACAGGGCTTCCAACTTTCCCTGAGAAGGCTGACTTGACGTCGGAGGATTATCTGCCATGTCATAAATACGCTCATAGAACGCATCGACATCCATGTCGGAATCAGCGTATTCACGACCTTGGTCGTTGAGATACAACGACACCACTTCCACATCGTCGCTTTGCGCTACTTCACGAGGAAGAGAAGCAACCGAATCAGTTACTACCTTAATCATGACGACCCTTTCGCTGTTAAATCAAACCCAACAAACGTGAAGCCAATTCGTGGCGGCGATAGAACAATGCATATTCCAGACCGACCGGATACGAGTGGGGATTCACGATGCGCTTCTGACTTTCGTCAAGCAACTCGAGCTGCGAGCGACAGTAATCTCGCGCGATCAGAGCATCGCGGTATTCGTCCGACAGCACCACACGTCCCTCGCGTGCCAAAGGCTCCAACAAGGTGACGAAGCGCATATTCGATAGATCTTTTTGGCGCAATTCATCAGCAGGATCGACGATACGCTCGCGTTCGATACCCTTTGTGGTGTCATAGACCATATCTCCCGCCAGCTTACCCGACTCATGGAAGTAACGACGCACATCCAATACACCTGGAACCGTCTGCTTAGAGGATTGACCGGTCACCTTCATGCATGGCTGCCATTCGCCCGTATCGCCAATGCGCTTTGCAGCGAGCTTGTAAACGCCACCCAATGCGGGCTGATCATAGGCGGTCACCAGTTTGGTTCCTACACCCCACGAAGCGACCTGAGCACCAGAATCGAGGATGGACTTGATGGTATATTCATCCAGATCATTAGAAAGGACCACGCCCGTATCAGTCAGGCCCGCATCATCAAGCATCTTGCGAGCCAGTTTGGCATGCCACGCCAAGTCACCTGAATCGATACGAACACCCACTAAGCGCTCGCCGCGCTCCTTCATCTCAAGGCCAACAGTGATCGCGTTCTTCAGACCCTGTTCGACATCATAGGTATCGACCAAGAGCACGCAATTCGTCGGGAACGCATGAGCATATGCACGGAACGCCTCGATCTCACTATCGAACGCCATGACCCACGCATGAGCATGGGTCCCCGACACGGGCAGCCCATACATTTTGCCCGCAAGCACATTAGAAGTGGATGCACAGCCGCCGACAACGCACGCACGAGAAGCGCGCAAGCCACCCGATTCACCCTGAGCACGACGCAAGCCGAATTCAGCTACGGGCGTCTTCGCCACGAGGCACACGCGAGCGGCCTTCGTAGCGGCAAGCGTTTCGAAGTTGACACAGTTGAGCAACTGCGTTTCCAAAAGCTGACACTGCAGCACAGGGCCCGTAACGCGCACGATGGGATCGTTGGGGAACACGACCGTTCCTTCACGCACCGCATCAATATCGACCTCTAACTTCAAAGAGCAAAGATAGTCCAGGAAATCAGGATCGAAGAGCTTACCTCCACCAGGAGCATCAAGAGAAGCCAGGTAGGCAACGTGCTCTTCGCTGAAAGAGAAGTTCTCCACTACTTCAGCGATGTGATCCATGCCACTGGCAATAGCGAAACCGCCATTAAAAGGCGCATCGCGGAAAAAGATATGGAAGCACCCCTGCTCTTCCAGTTTGCCACAGGCCCAGTACCCCTGAGCCATCGCAAGCTGGTACAAGTCCGTCAAAAGCGCATAGTCCTTACTCTGCATTCGTCTGTTCCCCTTCTGTTTTACGACGACGGCGACGCGGTTTACGATGCGTCACGTCCCCCTTCGATTCACCAGCCGCCGACGTACGCTGCTTGCCCTCTACTGGCTTTTCGGTCTTGGAGGGCGCGTTGCGCACCCCGGAAGACTTCTGCCCCGGACGACGACGTGGACGTTGGCTATTTCCCTCTTCGCTGCGCGGACGGCGATCACTACCGCGCTGGTTATTGTTACGACGCTCTTCACGATCAGCACCCTGGTTAGCGCTGCGACGCTCTTCGCGATCGGTGCGCTGACGACGATCATCGCGGTTCTTGCGATCATCGCGATCACGACGCTCAGAACGCGAGCGCTTCTCTTCGGAACGCGCCTGCGACTGGTCCTGCTTGGTATCGATACGCGTAGATGAGCGGCGCTGCCTGCGCGAAGACGAACCGCTCTTCTTCGCGTTCTTATCAGAAGCGGCATTTTCTGTTTCGCGCGATTGCTGCGATGCTCCCTGTGACGACGAATTGCCGCGACGGCGACGGCGCGGTTTACGATGAGCGTCTTCGGAAGACGCCTGGTCATTATTATTGCGATCGCGACGAGACGGACGCGCCTTGGCATCCGCAAGTGCATCTTCGCCCGTGAAAGACGGAGCGCTTATGCTGCCCATTTCGAACAATGCCAGCGGATCAGGCGTTGCATATTTATCGAAGACTTCCTGACTGATACGCGTCGGACGCTTACCTTCGCCTGTGATCTCCATTTCATCGAGCGGGACCTTGATGGAGTGACCATCTTCCAGCTGCAGCGTGACGCATTCGAGCGGAACGTTGACTTCCGTTACGCGCGCAACGCCATCGGGAACTTCGATCTTCGCCCCATGCTTAGGAGCACGCGAGTTCACTTCCTTGTAGGTTTCGTATTCATAGCGCAAACAGCACATAAGACGCCCGCAGCACCCCGAGATCTTCTGCGGGTTGAGGGATAGGTTCTGCTCTTTTGCCATGCGAATGGATACCGGCATGAATCCGCCACCTAGGCGCTTGCAGCACAGCTCCTGACCACAATGACCGATGCCGCCGATCATGCGCGCTCCATCACGCACACCGATCTGGCGCATATCGACGCGCACATGAAAAATGCTCGCGAGTTTACGTACTAGATCGCGAAAATCGATGCGTTCTTCGGATTCGAAGTAAAACACCGCCTTATCACCATCGAACAAGAACTCGACCATGACCGGACGCATTTGATCATTGGTTTCCGCTGCAAGCTCCTTGAAAGTGGCGAGCGCTTCGTCGCCTTTTGCAACAAGCTCTTCCGCACGCGCTACATCATCGTCATCGGCGATACGAAGGACCGGCTTCAACGGCGACTTCAGCTCAGCGATAAGTTCATCGCTTACTTCCATGATATCTGCCGTAGCGGTGCCGAATTCGCATCCGCGTTCTGTTTGCACGATGACATGGTCGCCCGCAACTACCGTATGTTCAGCTGGATCGAACCAAAGCACTTTGGTTCCCGCTTGGAGTTTAATGGGGGTTACCCGAACCATGTAAAACCTCTCTTATCGAAAAGAGCAGTGCATCTAAGCACGTCTCTGGAGAAACATTATAACGAAGCGCCTCGTCCGTCCGATACGCTTCCCGTAAAGCTCCGACTATACCCGCGACCGAAACGTTCTGCGCCGCCTGAGTAAGCGCCACGCGCTGATCGACATTGACGATCAGATCGGAACTGCCCGAAGCTATCATCATAACATCGCGCAACCACGAACGAATAATGGATGTCATCTGACCAAGCGACTCGCGAGTGGTCATCGTCAGCGCGCGCTTGTGACGCAACTCGATCTGCTTGAGCGCCGTCTTCGTTAAAAAGTCAGCCGATTCAGCAAGTTCCTCACTTTGCTGCGTACGAATATTATCCAAGGGAGCCTTCGCGCGTTCGACCAGTTCACTGGCATATTCCAGCACATCACGCGCATCACTCACCGCCAGCCCGGCGAGGACCTCCATTACGCGCGCGCGAAACTCGATACGCTCTGCGCTCTTAGCGAACACCATCGCCTTCGTAATGGAACCATTGCATGCTTCGATGGCAATACGGGCCTGATCGGCCGAAACACCCGTCTTCTGCGAAAGGATACCCGCCGCTTCGGTGGCAGGAATATGGCGGAACGGTACTACCTGACAACGCGAAACAATGGTGGGGAGCACCCCCTCACGCGTGCGGCCGAGCAGGATGAAGGTAACGCCCGGAATGGGCTCTTCGAGCGTTTTCAGGAACGCATTGGCCGCCTGCACTCCCAGCAGATCCACACGATCAAGAATGTACACCTTAGCGTGTGCGCGAATGGGAGCCAGCGCGATCTCGGAAACGATCTCCCGGATCTGCTCCACCAGGTAGCCCTGAGCACCCTCCGGTGCATAAAGATGGACATCGGGATGCTTACGGCGCTCTATGCGACGACAGTCATCGCACGTGCGACATCCGTGCTTTTCACACAGGATGGCCTGTGCGAATGCATATGCTGCGGCTGTTTTGTTCGAACCCGATGGACCAGTAAATAAGTACGCATGCGACACACGGCCAGACGAAATGGACGCACGAAAGAACTCCCGCACGCGGGGTTGTCCGAACACGCCATCAAATACATCTGCCACGACACATCTCGTCTCTACTCGCTATTCGCTTAAAGTCGATCATTCACCTAAGCTGATCTGAGCTTTTTCGTTAGTGTCGCGCTCAAGAATAGGAGCGAAAAAGCCCGGCTTCCACACTTCACTTGCCGCATCCCAACCGAACACATCCGCCAGTTCCGTGAAGATAGCCCGCGCCGTTTCATCTTTAGAGCCCGCCGACGAAACAACACGCACGCGAGCGGGGTTCTCCGCTGCGATACGCATAAATGCCGCATTGACGCGCGCATGGAAATCCGCACCCGCCTGCTCAAGACGATCAGCCATACCATGATGGGTGGCCCTTTCAAGACCGACTTCCGCGGAAGCATCGGCGGTCAGCAAAATGGTGCGACACGGATGGATGCCCTGACAGGCGAAGATGTTCGCCTGACGCACGAACGAAAGTGACAATCCCCTGCCGTATGCCTGGTATGCCACCGTCGAATCGTAAAAACGATCAAGTAAGACAACGGCACCGCGTGCAAGAGCGGGAATGATGACTTCTTTGATGATCTGAGCACGCGCCGCTTCGTAAACGAGCAGCTCCGTCTGATCGGACATGGCGGTGTTCTCGGGATCGAGCACCAGGGAGCGCAATGCCTCGCTGATAGCCGTTCCACCTGGTTCGCGAAGGCACAGCACCTCATGCCCCATGTTGCGCAAACATGTTGCCAAGAAGGTGATGTGGGTCGTTTTACCCGCGCCTTCGCCACCCTCGAAGGTGATGAAGATGCCCGGCCCTACTGCTGTGTCGTGTTTATCAACCACGTATCGATCCAATCAATCAAGAGTATAGATATCGTTTCCCTGAGTATCTATGCCGATGAATACCGGGAAATCGGAAACCATGATCTTCCTGAGCGCCTCAGTTCCCAAATCATCATACGCTAAGGTCTCACACGACTCTATGCACTTCGCAAGAAAAGCAGCAGCACCGCCAACGGCCACGAAGTAGACGGCTTTATTATCGATGCACGCCTGGCGCACCGCTTCACTGCGTACCCCTTTTCCGATCGTAGCCGCAACGCCGCAGTTCATCAGGCGGGGTGCCGCGAAATCCATACGGGATGCCGTGGTCGGCCCAATGGCCCCGAACGGACGTCCGGCCGCTTCAGGAGTCGGCCCCGCATAGAAGATGGCCTGCCCTTCCAACCCATAGGGAAGGTGAGCATCGTCGCCCATTTCATCCAAAAGACGCTGATGGCCTGCATCGCGCAAGGTATACATCGGCCCCGACAGCAAGCATGCCTGCCCCGCACTCAGCGAAGCGATCTGCTCACGATCGAGCGGAAGAGTCAAACGAATAGGCTCATTACTCACGGCAACCAGCCTCCTCTTTCAGTGCGCTTGCCATTGCGTCATCAAGTTCCACGCAGGGCAGATCGACGCTCCCTCGGCGCATAGCGGAACAACCCATGTTCACCGCGACGGGCAAGGCGGCAATATGGCAAGAAGCCGTTTCAACGCGCACGCCCAACGCCGTAGTGGCACCACCCAAAGCGCCGGCGCCGATACCCGTTGCATTGATAGCGGAAAGTAGTTCCGCCTCGAATTCCGCTACCTTCGGATCGGGATGGGCCTGACCCAAGGGGCGCATGAGCGCGTGTTTCGCCAACCCTCCGACCTTATCGAACGTAGCTCCCACTCCAACACCGACGATAAGCGGTGGGCAGGCGTTCGCTGCCTTTTCACGCACACAGGCAAGTACCGTATCGATGACTCCCTGCTTGCCGGCGCTCGGCGTAAGCATGACAACGCGGCTCGCGTTATCGGAGCCGCCTCCTTTGAGCATAACGTGCAAGCGCGCAACGCCCGGTTCATCTACGCAGTGGATCTCGCAGAACGCCGGGGTGTTATCACCCGTATTATCGCGATCGAACAGAGCATCCTTCACCAGCGATTTACGCAAACGGGCCTGATCGTAGGCCTGGGCAACCGCATCGTTCACCGAAGAGAAGACGTTGCCTGGAACCAGAACATCAGGACCTACTTCCAAGCACACCCACACTGTGCCCGTATCCTGGCAGATAGGCACCGCGTCAGTTGCGGCAATGGAGGCGTTCTCGACCAGCTGATCGAGAACAACGCGCGCGCGATCGCTCGTTTCGCCTTCGCGTGCCGTCATAAGTCCGGCCAGCACATCATCGGGCAGAACCGATGCCAGGCGCGGAATAAGCGATGCCAGCGCCGAAGCGACGCTGGCAGGAGTAACAACTAACATGATCGTCCGTTTCCTTATTCGGGAAGATTCTCGAGACCCTTTTTAACGCTTGCAGCAGATTCGTGAAGGGCTGCCATTTCCTCGTCGGTCAGATCGAATTCGACGATTTCTTCCACGCCGTTCTTACCCAAGCGCGTAGGAATGTTCATGTACAGATCATTGAGGCCGTATTCGCCATCGATGTAAGAGCATACGCTCATGACTTCCTTGGAATCGGTCAGGATAGCCTCTACCATCTTCGCGATGGATGCACCAGGTGCATAGTAGGCAGAGCCGGTCTTCAGGAACGCGACGACCTCAGCGCCACCCTTAGTGCAACGCTTGGTCACTTCTTCGATATCCTCGGCGGACATGAGCTCGGTGATGGGCGTGCCCTTAACCGTGGTGTAGCGGGGCCAGCACACCATGCCTTCGCCGTGAGCACCCAGCGCCCATGCTTCAACATCGCCTGGTTCGCAGCCCAGCTTTTCGCATACCGCGAACGAAAGGCGCGAAGAGTCGAGAACGCCGCCCATGCCCATCAAGCGATTAGTAGGCAGACCGGACTTCTTGAATGCCAGATAGGTCATGACATCAAGAGGATTGGTAACACAGATATAAATAGCATTAGGAGATACGGCCATTGCTGATTCGATGACCGAAGACATGATGCCGGAGTTCACTCCCAGAAGGTCCTCGCGGGTCATGCCGGGCTTACGTGCGATACCCGCCGTGATGACCACGACATCGGAATCTGCCGTTGCCGCATAGTCGTTCGTACCCGTAACGCTTACCGTGAACTTCTCTACCGAACGCATATGCATCATATCGAGTGCTTTGCCCTGAGGCAGACCTTCAGCCACATCTACCAGCACCACATCGGCTAAATTCTTAGAAGCGATAATATGGGCTGCCGTTGCGCCTACGTTACCTGCACCTACGATAGTGACCTTGCTCATGTTCGAATCCTCCTGAAGAACCTGTTTTCGTATTGCGGTCGGGCTTATGCCGACACGCACCTTTTTATCTTACTTCTCTTGCGGCCATCATGCCACGAACACACGATTTTTTGCCTTCATTGGCACCGCACAGCAATGCGGCGACGCTCCATACCGAATCCGTCGCCGCCATCGCCAGCCCTGCGCGATCGCAGCAGGTGTGCCTACTTATCAGACGCCTTTTTGGCTGTTTTCTTAGTGGTCTTGCCCTTAGATGACCTAGCCGCACCCTTGGCCGCCTTCGCCGCCTTCTTTTCCTTTGCCTCTTCCTTAGCAGGGCAACTGAAATTCGGGCAGAGCTTCCACGGTCCGCGATTCGTCGTCACGATGACCATAGGAGCGCCGCAGCTCTCACACACTTCCTGCGTTGCAGTGAGCGCACCATATTGCGGCAAAGGATAACCCGTCTCGCACTCGTCATAGTTCTCGCAGCGAATAAAGCGCTTCAGCGTACGCGGGTTCTTGCGCGCGATGAGCTTCGCTTTGATGCCCTTTTCCTTACAGACGGGACATTCGCCTACCTCAAGATCGGGCTCCTTGTTGGTTTCACATTCGGGATCGATGCATAACGTACGCGGTTTGGAGCGGAACGCCGTTACCTTGATCTGGGGCATGCCGCACGTCGGGCATTTTTCCTCCAACGCTTCGATCTTGCCCTTGGGAAGCGGGTAGGTCACATCGCAATCAGGCCATCCCGAACAACCGATGAACATCGAACGGGTCTTCTGCGACGAGCGCAACTGCAGATCCTTACCGCACTTAGGACATGGACCTACATACGCATCAGCCGCGACCGCATCAGCCAGCGCATCCTTCACCTCTTCGGAATGCGGCAATAAGTTCGCCAGCTGCTCCGACAAACGATCGCGCGAATTGGTGACGACTTCCGTCTTGGTCTTCTGACCTTCGGCGATGTTATCCATCTCCTCTTCGAGCTCTGCCGTCATTTCGGGATGAGTGATATGCGGCGCGAATTTGTCGAGCGCATCGCACACTGCCATACCCAACTGGGAAGGCTCGATGGGGTCGTTCTGGATGTATTTCACGGTATACAGACGCTCGATAATGGAGTGACGGGTGGACTTGGTACCCAACCCCAGCTTCTCCATTTCCTGAATGAGCTTACCCTGCGAATAGCGCGCCGGTGGCTCGGTCTGTTTCTTGGTGCACGTGGCACCGCCGAACGCCACTTCCTGACCTTCAGCAAGCACGGGCAGCTGCTCGTCTTTCTTCAGGCCGTAGGGATAAATAGCGCGGAACCCGGGCTTCACCAGTACATCGCCCTTGGCTGCGAACGTCTCGCCCGCAACTTCGAGCGTGACCTTAGTGCCTTCGACCACTGCCGCATCGGAAAGCGTTGCCATGAAGCGACGGGCGATCAGGTTGTAGAGCTTATATTCTGCGGGCGCCAGATCATCAGGCGTGGCGCTTGCCGTCGGATAGATGGGTGGATGGTCGGTGGTCTCCTTCTTGCCACGCGTCGCCTTCAAAGTGCCCTTCGAGAGCAGTTCTTTGCAGTAAGGCGCGTAGGCAGGATTGCCCATGATCTTCTTCACCGTATCGGCCAGATCGAGAGACGAAGGATACACCGTGTTATCAACACGGGGATACGAAATATAGCCGTCCATGTACAGGCTCTCGGCAATGCGCATGGTGCGCGCTGGCGACAGCCCTTCTGCCGAAGCGGCCGCCATAAGGCTGGTCGTATTGAAAGGAACGGGAGGCGCTACCGTGCGCTTGCGCTTGGTGACCTCGATGACTCGAGCAGTGGTCGCACCTTCGACATGGTCCATGACCGCGTTTGCTTCAGCTTCCACTTTGAAACGCGCGGTCGTATGCGGAGCGGAGAACGCCGCGTCATCTTCGCCAAAATCGGCCTTGATGACCCAGTAATCTTCAGGAACGAACGCAAGACGCTCGCGTTCACGCGCAACGATGAGCGCCAACGTCGGCGTCTGCACACGACCGGATGAACGCACGTTGCCGTATCCAGCGAACTTCACCAGCGTCAGATAACGCGTCAGCACCGCACCCCAAATAAGGTCGATGTCCTGACGCGATGCGCCGGCACTCGCCAAGTTAGTATCGAGGGATACCAGATTATCGAATGCGTGAGTGATCTCTTCTTTAGTGAACGCCGAATAACGCGCACGGCTCACCGGTGCGGTGTCGTTCACTTCCTGGATGCACGAAAGCGCATCCGATCCGATAAGTTCGCCTTCACGGTCGAAGTCGGTCGCGATCACAATGGAATCGGCCTTCTTCGCCAGGTTCTTGAGCGAACGGATGATGTCTTTTTCTTTGGGGCGCTTTTCGATGGGCGAATACACCAAATAAGGCAACGCGTCCATCTTCCATGCTTTGAGCTCGACCCCGTCTTCAGTGAAGGGCTTCTTCTTTTTGAACGGGGGCTTTGGCAGTGATGCAGGCAAATCGGCCTCCATCAGTTCCCCGTCGGCATTAACACCCTTCCAGCCACCGCGCTTGCGATACACGAGCGCCGTAGCGAAATCTGGTTCGAGAATATGCCCCCTCAAGCCAATGGTCACCCATTCTTCCCCATTAACCGTGAATCGATAGATGGGAGTTGAGTACACCTTGTCGTTCTTTGGCTTCGTCGCCCCCAAAAGGTCGGCGATCTTCTGAGCCGCGTCGTTCTTCTCGGTAACTACCAGCTTCACGCGGTTCCTCCTTTTCTTGCCGACATTCATGTTCGGCATTTCATTCACACGATTGACCCGATTGCTTTTATTAACGTGTGCGGGTATCAGTTCGTTTTTTATACAGCGCACGATGATCGTCACAAAACAGCATCATCATGCGAAGACATCGCACCGATCGTCACAAGATCACTCCTTGACGATTCGGCACAATACCGTACAGAATACACGACTTTCTATCCCTTGCCACGCGCAATCACGGACCGATCGGACAAGTCGTGTGCGCAGGAGCATTTATGATCGTGCGACGCTTTCGCGTTCGATGACCAGCTCCATGGCGGCAATGGCGCATTCGAGCATACCATCGTCAGGTTCGTTCGTGGTAAGGCGCTGCATTTGCATGCCTGGCCACAGCACTACGCGCACCAGGGGGTTGTCGGGATGAGAGCCAGCCCATTTCACGGTGATCTCATACGATATACCCGCGATGACCGGCATCAATACAATGCGCACCACCATGAGCAACGCAAAAGCCGCCGGCCCTTCGAAGCCTAAAGCGGCAATGGGAATATCAAGCGGAATGATGGTGTATACCAAGATGGCGACGATCATGACCATGATGAGGAACGCCGTGCCGCAGCGCACATGCAAGCGCGGGAACTGTCGGGCGTTCTCTGGCGTAAGCTCCAGCCCGTGTTCGTAGCAGTGAATGGTCTTATGTTCGGCGCCATGGTAGGCGAACATACGCTTGATGTCTTTCATGCGTCCGATCAACCACACGTAGAACACGAAAATAACCACGCGCATGACGCCATCGACGATGTTCCACGCAAGCGGGTTCGTTTCGTATTCACCCACCAAGACGTTAGAAGCAAGGCCGGGCAGCAGGACGAACAGGGAAACACCCATCACCACGCCCAATACAAGCGCGATGGTCATTTCAACTTTGCCGAACGCATCGTCGGCGGGGGCGCCGGGAGCAGTGGGGGCATCTTCGACGCGAGCATCCTCCGCCGAAGAGAACGCGACTTGGACACCCGCAGCAGGGTCGGACTCGGCATCCGTAGCAGGGTCGGACCCAACACCCTCATCGGACACACGATCACCGAAATCGCCGTCCTCGTCGGTCGTGCCGAGCGTTTCCTCAACGAACGCGTCAGTTTCGTCTTCATCTTGCAAGGCGTGGTTAGCGGCGATCTCAAGCGCTTTGTAGCCTAATGCGAGCGAGTCGACCAAGGCCGCGCACCCGCGCACGAGCGGCCACGACAACCACGCGGAGCGATCGCCCTTTTTCGATAGGGGATGCTCTTCGGAATGGAGGGTCCCATCGGGGTTGCGCACCCCTACCGCCCAGTTATGCTTGCCTCGCATCATGACGCCCTCGATGAGCGCCTGACCACCTATGTGGGTCTTACGTTCACCGTCTTCGGCGAAAGCACGCTTGAGATCCCCCTTTGCCAAGGTTAGTCCCTCTCCACCTTGGGATAAGGCTTTCCGCAGGTCATCTTGCCTTCGGGGCAAACGCCGCGCACACAAGGTGCGCCAGCATCCATAAAGATATAAGGCGCGGTCGGGCGCACCAGTTCGAGCATGCGGTGGGCAAGCTCGCGGATCTCCCACTGCGCACGATTGCAGCAGCGCAAACTGAAGAAGTGCAAAAGCTCGCGAATATTCATCGTGATGACGATCTTCGTTTCGGCTGCATTGGGCAGCAAGTAGCGCGCATCTTCAGCAGGGACGCCCGCATCGAGCAGCTTCTGATAAGCGGATATTGCCGCTTCGATGGCTTCGTCGAATACCTTTTCGGTCTCTTCGTTTTCCGTTACCGAAGGAGGCTTTACCGTTTCCACGCCCTTGGTGAATTTAACGTAGCGTTGGGACTGCTGATTAAAGCTTGCCAGACGATGACGCACCAGCTGGTGAGTAAGTGCGCGGGACACTCCGTCGACCGCGAAGGTATAGCTCACATGTTCGAGTGTCGAGAAGTGACCTGACTTCATGATGGTGGACAACACGCTTTCCACTCGCTCGGGCGGCATGGTTTCCATGAGCTCTTTGGCCCCTACCGGCGCATAGCAAAGACGAGCCGCGGTTGCGACCGCGCGTTCGGGGTTTTCGGGATATTGCAAAAGTTCGACGTTCATTAAGAACTCCTTTTCGTTTTCCTTGCGCCATGATAGCCAAAATGTTGCAGGTCGACGCCAAAATACGTGCTTTACGCACAAAAAGATCCCTCGCTGGCATGATACCCAGCGAGGGATGAGATCCGCCTTCTTCGGGCTCTGAACTGCGATGCAGTGGTTAACCAACGGTCACCTTCACATCGCCGCTCGATCACGGGCGATCGGCCTACAGCTCGATGCGCTCGAACAGTTCCCTACCTACGCCGCATACAGGACATACGAAATCTTCGGGAAGTTCCTCCACATATTCGATGTGACCGCAAATAGTGCAGCGCCATGCTACCTTTGGCTTGTTTTCGCTCACGACTGCCTCCTCCGGACCGTTGTAGCTCGATGCTTTCGGGGGCGTTTTGCCGCCCTTCACCTGATGATAATACGCATAGCTCATGGGTGCGTCACCCGGGATGGCCTCAGCCGCCACCACTTCGCCGATGAACAAAACGTGGCTTCCTAGATCAAGTTCTTGGGATACCTTCACCGAGAAATGAGCGCATGCCGATTGGGAAACATACTGCAAGTTCTGCTCCGACATGGCGGTTTCACAGTTCGCGAACTTGTCCACATCAGCACTTGAATGGAAACCGAACTGACCAATGAGCTCCATCGAAGCTGATTCATTAAGAACCGACACTTCATAGGCGCCCGTTTCATGGATACCCTGAGACGTGTAGTTCTCTTTATTCACAGCGACCGTCACCTGAGCGGGCTTTGAGGTCACCTGCGAGAACGTATTTACAACGCACCCAACCGAGCGACCATCTTTTGTACTTGAAATAACGTATAGTCCATACGTTAAATTACGGAATGCAGCGGTATCGATCATACCTTCTCCTAAGAACGGGCAACACTGAAGTTAGCATCGCCGCTGGAACCCCTACCCCTCCATGCTAACGAAAGAGAGCGAGAAACTCACGCATTAAGATAGGGTCTGCATTGAAACAGCACCTTAGTTAGTGGGCAAAACCACTTTCATCGCTGCCTCATGCGAGAAAGCTCAGCACGCACCGCATCTGTTTCTACAACGTAGCGGTCATGCTCAAAATCACTCATGCCACGCGCAACAGCGGAACCCACCCGAGCCTCGTAAAGAGCATCAGCGACCGCATTGTTCACGTGCTTTTCAAACGCTTCTTCGGAAGCGAACACCCACGCCGGCGACCCGTCTTCAGTAATGCGGACAAGATTATTCTTAGCTGCCTCTTTCACTTCTTGCAGCTGATCAGAAAGCGCAACAATAGGAAAAACCGTCTCCATACGACCCTCCTAAATCCAACTCAAAAAGGATCATATACCAATTGAGCTAGTGGGATGATGTCAGCTGGCGCGCTCGAATAGAAAGTAAAACCGTCGCGCCGATAATCTACATGCGCGCGAGGAAGTTTGCGAAAGATTGTCGACAGCATCGCATAGCATATGAGCAATAATGGATTACCCTGCTAAATCTGTCGTAAATGCCGGGCTCAATTCGCCCAGGCGCAATTAGCCCTTTTGGCGCATCCGTTTCCGGAAATACGGAATAGTCTCCTCTGTAGCATCGATATAGTTTCTCAAAATGGCTTGATAACATATATTCGATTCCACCCACATCTTTCAAATCCAGATTTAAGCAGCTTGTTTTTCTAATCGACGCAAATCGATAACCGTTACAAAAATCCGCCGATCTGAATACTCGATAGGCAGCAAAGTATTGGCCGTCTTTCCTTCTCCCCGTTATCCTAAACCTCAAAAATGGTTCATCTTTACTTTTAATCTTTTTAGCAGATCCAGCTGCATCCTCTTTGGATGCGGTTTCTTTTTTCGGAAAAAACTCTTTCCTTAAAATCTCTTCCTGATCTTTATCAAGCGCAATACGAAAAACCCTCACTCCTCGAGCACATAAATACTCATCCTCAAATCTCAACAAAGGGGTAGATAGATTAACTCCCCTATTCGCGATTCGTGAGGTACTTAACTCCAAAACACAATTGACATCAAAAGCGTATTCTCCACTTGGCAAACGCAACCAGTAACGAAATTCTAGATAGCACTTTCCCTGATCACCCGAGTCACCGATGCTACCAGGCTCTTCTTCAAGAGAGTGCAAGACATCCTCATCCGTATTAGCAACGAAATGAGGTGCGATAGCTACAATACCGATAGGCCTAGCCGCTAAGTGTGCGATAAAGGCCGACATAAAGAACGAAACAAACAACCACACTAAACGTATTGAATTCACATAGAGCAGCAAATCAGATTCCGCTGAATCACCACTCCAAGACCCGCACAATATCCCTATTCCAAAAACAATGTTGTCTGGCAAGCTAAATGATTCCTGTAGAATCAATCCAATAATCAAAGACAGCAGCGTCGTAAAACAAAGAAGGAGAACCACCGCCATTAAGATTACAAATAATTTCCTGCACCATTCTTTCTTGCACACCCACGCTATATCTAAATTACTTTGCTCTTTCATCAAAAATCCTTTGCATCGTTAACGTCAAGAATCCTGTGCACTTTGCCACTGCCCCACAAACAGCCTTCAGCGTGTTTTCCCACCTTTTCAGCAAGGACGCATCCTGTGCTGACTAGTTCCCCTGGATCCCATGGCATGGATGACCTTCAGCATGACCACGACCTGCGACTTCATCGTCTTCGGGACCCCAGAGAGCACGTTGCAGTAGAAGTTGACTACGCAGCATCGGTAGGCTGCATTCGTGAGGACCTCGGCGAGCGAGCCGTTCATGGCGGGCGCATATTCATTACTGCCTCTCCATGCGCGTTTGAGATAAATGAGGCAATGAAGATATAAAGCCGCTCGCGCACCAAAGAGCCTCTTAAAAGGCATTACGCCCCAAAAGACACGTCGCTTTCGTTCGTTCAAGACAAACAAGAGCAGAGCTATTCCATGTAAAGCTCTTAATCGTTTTCTTAATTACGATGATTTCTCGGGCCGCGCCGCTAACCACAGCGATTACTTTCGAAGAATCTTCGACCAGATCATCCTGAATTCTGTCTTGTTGACGATGACATTAACCAGCAGAACCAAAACTCCACTAATAGCCAAAGCACCCACAGCCCAAACGAACCATTCGAACCAAGTGTTTGCACTGATCGGCAGTTGAGCGCAAATCACAATAGAGGCAACCAGCGCCATAGCATTAGACGCCAGACGCCGTACCGAACTAGAAATTCTTTCATCGGTAATTTGAGTCGGGACATAGAACAGCAAGTCGATTGAACGATAGATGTTCGATACGCACATACCAGCAAAAATACCGACCATACCAAACTGAATTCCCAAAACGGTTGATGCAACCACGAGGATAATGGCCTGAGCAAGAGACCTCCATCTGGTTTCACGATAATGACCAGCGGCGATAATGAGCAAACCTTGAGGCGACTTGGCATGATACAAGACAACGTTCAGAACGCAGAAAAAACCAAGAGCTGGATAAAAATAGTTCTGGTCAGTGACGCCCGCCATATAGAGAGAAACAAAAGGCATAATCAAGACAAAGCCACAAGCACAAACAACAACGACCGTTACGTATGTCAGTAATTCATAAGCGGCGTATGCCTTCTTAAGAGCCCTTTTTTCGTTTTTCGCGATTAATTCACCAAAGGATGCCTGCAAGCCAGTTGCCAAAAAATTCGGCAACTGCTGCAAGCCACTAGAAATCAACAAATAGATTGAGAATACGCTAACCAAAGAATAATCCTCGAGAACAATGGTTGCGATAATAATAGGTGCGCCCTGCTGAACAACGCCCAGCAGCTGAAGAAAAAGTACATCCCATCGTTGATCGAGTGTCATCCCTTCATCATTTACGTTAAATCGTGCTTTTCGGTAATGCCGCTTTGTATAAACAACCAAGATGACCGTTCTTGCGAATACCGCGACAAGAGACAAGTAATAGACAATGACAACGGGACAACCTTGCTCGATGAGAAGCGCAATGATTACCGTGTTCAGGATCTGATAAAGAGCAGAGGCTAACTGAATAACCCACGTCTTCCTGTCTGCAGTAAGAAGAACCCTGTACTTTGACAGCGTGAAAAAGTCAATGCACCCCTTTCCCCCTAAGGCAATAACCAAAAGAGCTATTTCCACATTAGACAGAAAAGTCACTCGCCCAAAAGCGGGATACAGCACAGCAAGAAGAAGAACCAGTACAACGAACACATAGCCCGACCTTTGGTAGAACCTTTTTGCTGCGGTCAATATCTTATTAATCAAAGACCAGCTTTCATCAGCAAGTGGCTTATACAACATCACAACCGCAGCCCCGGAAATACCAGCCTCAACTAGTGCGAAATATGCAATAAATTGAGTTAGTGAGCTAACGAGCCCATTAACCTCCGAGCCATACGCACCGATAATCAATCTAGGGACAAGAAAACCCGTCAGTATAACCGCCAACTGATAAATGGCGGTACAGGCAGCTGTACCCACAAAAATACTTGTTCTACTTTTTCTAGTGCCGCCCACTGCCCTATCAATCACCAATGCCGAGCTTCTTTATCTTTAAATAGTGCTTCAGGGCGGCAACCTGACAAGGCGTCCCGGAGAATAACACCGTCTTTCCCTGCTTTAAATCCTTCTTCACGCCTTCAAAAACCGTGAAAGAATCGCTTTGTGCATATTTTGAACCCTGGCATTTTTTCACGTCCGACAATGTTTCGCATCGAATATGCCTGGGGTTCAAATCTGCGTCAAACGAACACCCATACACAACTCCCTCCTGGTCAAGCGCATAAGAAGCTAAGGCCCAGAATGCGCCGCCAGACGAGCTTGATGATTTCACCTTCACATCATGATGCACCGCCGCAAAAACCCGAATACCCGGCTTGGTCACACTTGCTTTTTTATCTAAAGCAAAACTACATGCAGCTTCGCACAAGGAGCAGTTTGTGCACTTTTCTTCGTCTATCCGCGGATAAACGAAGCCCTCATTATCTCGCTCCATAGAAATGGCGCCCATTGGACAAACAAGCGAACAGGTGCCACAACCGCAGCAATCTGTCGTGGACTGAACAAGGCGGTTCTTCAACAGAGTCCCATCAGGAAAAACAACATCAGCCGCAATGTTCCGACTATTTTTCACAGAAACACGTCTACCTTTTGGTAAAAACTTCCTCAAAAAAGATTTAGCGTATACCTCAAACATCGCACGAGAAAAGCCCTTTTTTTGAAGAGCCGCAAAAAAGCCCGCCCTACCAGCATGAGCGAGCATTGGGTGCGACAAAGTGGGCTGGCGCTCATTCACCGCGTGAGGAATTTCGTGCTCCTCGATAGCCATCTCACAGCCCAAGGCGTCAATCAGCTCTTCTTGATCATCACGCACAAGTACCAAAGAAACGCCACCACGTGGATCGATTGAGCTGTATTTTTCTATACCCCAAAAGTCACCAATCGTAACCTCACCAGGACGATCAAGGCAGTGGAATCGGCAGCTATGGCAACTAGGGCGCATGATCCGCCCCTCAGAATATAGCTTTCTCCATGACATTGTTGCTCGATCGCCTTGGCTAACTCGTCCATTTTTATATAAAGCCAATTCCGGTACGCCAGCTTTTGCTACGCCGGCATTGGTTTTCGGACGATGATAATAGGCTGACAAACTTGAATGGAAATGCGTTTCGAGAAACCGCTTATACTCTTTCCATGCATACGGTGATCCAACGCCCAAGCAAACCAAATCACAGGTTATCAGCTTGCCATCGTGGTCCCTCTTGCTACTTCTCATCGCTAACCCCTCAATGACTCCAGCAAGCGATTCCTGGAAGCAGATCTTTCGTTTCCCAATACGGAATTAACCGCAACCCAATCGATTGTTCGTTCCACGGGAACATCTTCGTCAGAAGCAATGCGGTTTTCCAATCTCAACGTTTTTAAAAGATCGACAATCCTTGAATTCCTTTTCTCTGGTCCTGAGTTCAAGCAAACGACAAACGGTTTATTGAATTGAATAGCGAAGCACAACCCGTGAAAAGAGGAAGTAACGACGTACTTCGCCCCTCGGATATACGACAAAAAATCCAGTGGCGAAATATCGTATAGATTTGTTGCACCGACAACTGGCATACCATAATTTTGCTGCAGAACGACAAGCTTGCAACCAAGCTTCCTCGACAAGATTTTTCCAGTCTTTACTGTTCGAGCCCTCTCGCCGACCGTATACACAAACACATAATCCTCTTCGGCTCTCGTGTCCGAAGACAGATCACGCCAAACCTCCTCACCAACCAGAAGGGTTGGATCGATAACGGCATGCACAGGAACAGACTCCCCCGCATACGACCGTATAGACTCAATGGCAGTTTGCTCCCTAACCAAAATACCGCCCGAAAAACACGGCAGCAATTTTCCGTAGTCAATTCTTTCCGTTTTCGGAAGCGAATCTTGACCAATGCTTACCGCATATGTTTTCTTCTTTTTCCCATCTTCAAGAAAATCAAGAAAATAGGACGAGTCGAACCCCGTGCAAAAACCATTCCAAACCTGGTCGCTTCCAACCACAATATAGTCATAGACATCGTCTAACCTGGACAATGACGACTTATCGACCTTGCCGCTTACGCGAATATAACTATCAAGAAACCCCTCGAATGCCGCTGCCTTACGAATAATGTGTCTCGCCCTCCAAACGTTCGCTACACGCGCTTTTAGCGTCTGGGGGATTCTGTACTCGAAAGCTTCAATTGCTTGGTTGCGATAATCAATCTGCTCGCAGTCAAAGCCCTCGTCAGAAAGAAAGCGATACAAAGCATACGATTGGAGCATAGCGCCATAATTTAAAGTTCTTAAGAAAGTAAGAATACCTACCCTATCCGACATGCGTGTCACCTCTCTGACGATTTTTCTTTAACCGAAATATCCATTGCTTTCGCAACACCCAGCAACAGCCAAACATATGGGAGAAGAGTGGTGCCATTGAGACATTGGGCAACGGCCAACCCCACTACAGCGAGGCACACAGCGATAGCCAAGAGGCCGTCAGAAGACCTAAATGCAGCGGCAGAATGACGAACCATCACCCAAAGATACGCAGCAAAGCCGACAAAGCCCACCTCAAGCAAAAGACGTATAGCTAAGCTATGGGAAGCAAACGACTCAGTTCCGAATGCAGACGTGAGAATAATACTCTCGGTATTCCAACCTCCGCCAAAGGGATATTGCAGCACCAAAGACAAAGAAGAAGTCATTGCAGACATCCTGTCCAACGTTCCAGTATCCATTGTTGTAGAAGGATCCAAATCACCTAGCGTCGATAACATTTGTTGGATAGCTCCGCTAATACTTTGCCCAAAAATGACTAAACCGATTACAGCGAACGCAAATACAACCACCACGGATAAAACGGAGGCATGATGTAGTCGTTTCTCAAGAAAAGGAGCGCACTTCGTCGTCGTACCGTACGCACTCCTAGTGATAACAAGCAAAGACACAACCTCAAGCAGGATAAACAGCAAATTCGGCGAGAACGATTGAATCGAGCAATACAACACGCCTAAAGCAAGGATGCCCTTAGGGATAACTCCCTTAGTAGCTACAAACGCGATAAGAGCCCATGCAACAAAGAAAACCATCATGTGCGAGGGCTCAAGGAATAAACCTTGAGCCCTAAAGCTGTAAATTGCATGTGCCCCCATCGGCATGTTGACGCCCCATTGAGCAGGCAAGACGAAAGCTTCTTGCGGGAAATATTCATACAAAGAGAAGTATGACCCCAACGAAAAGGCTCTCTGCTGAATCAGGGAAAAGATAACGTTCAAAAACAAGCCGACTGATACGCCGGCAATCATTAACTTCACATACCGCCTCAATGCGATAGATACAATGTAAACTACCACGCCAGAAAAAAGGACAACGAACCCTTTCAACACCGTTTCCAAAGCGGATTCTGGCAAACCACCGGCAATGCAATACAACGCACATGGCACAATGGAAAAAGCTACAACGGCACAAAAGACTGCAACGCTTCTGTCGATCTTTTCAACAGAGTGGATTACTTCGGCTGGGCTCTTAAACGCAAGAACAAGTAACGCGATTATCCCGACAGCATAGCCAATATAGACAGGCGTATTGCCAATTTGCGCCACGTAAACAACGCCCGTTGACACCGACAAGCCAAGCAGCATAGCAAGAACCGACTCTAGCGTTATTGTTGCGCCTCGTTTTCTAGGGGTGGTTTTCCCTTGAAGCACTAAACCCCCCTCACCAGGTTACGGATAAACGCAAGAAAAAGCACGGCTTTAAAACAACCGCGCACGCCAAGCTTGGCTACAATCCTGCTGTAGAGGTTAGGAAAAGAAGTCGCACATTTTGCCGCCTCATTAAACACTGGCAAAGAAAAAATGCGTGTGATCTCGTTTTTTCGGCGGGTCGCATCCGCTTCCTTTGCAGCGTTATTAACCGCAACGACCAAGAATTGCACAGCATGACGATAAGCATCCTCAAGAACAGAGCTTAGAAGCGTTTTGCTGTAAAATTCCAGTTCTCTTTCGGCAACCCGCGCCATCTGATCGGTCATGTCGACCTTAAACCTCGTGCTGTTGCTGCAGCCCGGCCTTAGGCAGTAGTGATAAAGCACTCTCTCATCAACAAAGACGGGAACCAAACGCGCAAGGCAATCCAGCACAAATACATGATCCTCATAAGAACTTAACTTCTCGTCAAATCTGATTCCGCATGCACGCAACTCTTCCATTCGGAAAATCTTCGCGCATGCGGACTGCACATAGTTCGCCTCATAGAGGCGACTATACGCGCAGTCCGCATGCGCGAAGCCACCAATTAAACCCGACCAATCCGTAGTTAATGCATGCGTGCTCTCCGGGCATCCATTCTCGCCGAAAGTATCAAAGCTCATGCCACAAATCGCGATCGCAGCACTATTAGAAATCGCGTCATCAAGTAGAATTTCTACAGCCTCAAGGTCCAACAAATCATCGGCATCTGCAAACACAACATATTCACCGCGCGCCTCATCCAGACCAATATTTCGAGCTCTAGAGACTCCTCCATTTGGAATATGAATTACCCGAATCCTCGAATCGGCCTCAACCAAAGAATCAGCAAGGGCAGCACTACCATCACTCGATCCATCATCAATAAGAATGACCTCAAAATTCGCATGAGTCTGAGCTTCGATCGATGCAACCGTACTAGCCAAGGTCGACTCTGCGTTATATATCGGAATCACAATACTAACGAGGGCTTCACTCATCGATCCAACCCTCCAGGCCACTCTCCGGCAAGGTAAAACTCTTGAAGTTGCCGCGAGACCTCATTCACATCGAAGCCAGCAGCGCGGACAGCTAGTGCGCCAGATGCACGGTCGCAAGCAACAGAGAGAATACGATTCAGCACAGATGCCCATGCGGACCCTCCATCGGATAATGCCGCACGGGAAATGAAGCTTTCTACGATATCGCAATCCTTGGGGATGGAATCAGAAATCAGACACGGCAGCCCAGAAGACTGAGCCTCCACAAGAACAAGAGGCAATCCCTCGTAAAACGACGGCATACAAAAAACATCCATTGCCTGCATGAGGTCCGGCACGTCCGAACGAAGGCCAAGGAAGCGAACGGATCCTGCTATGCCCAGCTCCGCCACCCTCGCCTGCGCGGAGGCTCGGAGCTCGCCGTCGCCCACGAGCAGAAGCACAGCATCGGGCTTCTGACGGAGTAAAGCCGCGAACGCATCCAGCAAAAAGGTGTGATTCTTGGCTGGGGCAAAGCGCCCCACGTGCCCAACAACGGGAGCTACGGGAGCGATTCCCAGCTCCGTGCGGACGGCCTCGCGACGAGCAGGATTGTAAGCATGGGCAGCCACGTCCACGGCGTTCCTCACAATACGAAAAGGCGCACCGCCAAACATCCAGCGTCCCGCCTCATCACCGCAGGCAAACAAATCGGTCGCTTCGCGGGCGATGCGACGCTTGCAAATCAGCTTGAGCGGGTACTTGAGGTCGCGATCCTGACGACTGTTGTGCGAGTGCGCCACCCGCACAACAGCACCATGCCTAGCGGCTGCCACAAGAGGCTCGGCGCTCATGCAGTCAAGCTGTGCATGCACAACCCTGTAGGGATGCTTGGCGAAGAAGGTATCCAGAGCCCGCCAGTAGCCGAGGCTCAAGGGGTTCTGCCTCGGAACTCGATAGACCCTCGCCCCGAGAGAGAGCGCCTCGGCCTCATAGTCGCCCTCCTTCTCGCGATGGAGTAAGAAGTCAAACTGCACGAGGTCACGGTCGATGCGACGGTAGAAGTTCATGGTCATAGTCTCCATGCCACCCCGATCGAGATTCGTGAGTATCTGCAGCACACGCAGCGGCTCGCTCACGAGCGTGCCTCCTTAAGGACCTTCAGGTAAAAATCGACAAGTCTAGGCGCGGCAACATCAATATCGTATCCCGCAAAACGAGGGTCATGACCACTTAACTCACGAGGCTGATTGCCTACGGCATAACTTGCCAAAACATCCGCCCAAACTTCGCAATCGTTAAGAGAAAGAAAATCTACCCTGTCGCTCACCTCGACCTCACGCGTCACGCGGTCCGAAAAAACACAAGGCAATCCCGAACGCTGAGCCTCGACAGCTACAAGAGGCAACCCCTCGTAGAGGCTAGGGAGAACAAAGGCGTCAAAAGCGGAATACCACGGTGCTGAATCGGGACATTGACCAGCAAACATAACCGACGAAGACTGACCGGCAGCTTCGAAATATGCCTTGTCGGCAAGTCGATCGGGGCCCTCTCCGACAAATACCAGCCGAGTATTGGGGACTTTCTGAAGAAGAAGGTTCAACACACCAGAAAGCCACTTTTGATTTTTTGGAGGGGAAAAACGGCCAACATGCCCAACGAGAAAGCAATCGTCAGGTATGCCTAACTTGTCGCGAATCTGCTTCCTGGCCACAGGCGAATAAGCAAAATGACCGAGGTCAATGGCATTCCTGAACACCTTATAGCGACCTTCGCCGAAAAGCCACCTGCCAGCGAGTTCACCACAAGCGATACAGTGCGTAGGGTAGACTCCTGCACCACATCGCAAAACTTGTTTCATAAAGAGTTTCGGTAACCTCTCGCCTTTGCCAGTCGAAGAGTGAGAATGGGCAATGCGAACTGGAACATTCGCACGCTTAGCCGCACGCAAAGGAAAAACGGACAGACTATTTATGTGGCTATGAACCACCTGCCACCCCTCACGATAGAAAAGCCCTTCGATTTCGTCCATATATCGAGTCAACTGCTGATAAGGAGGTATGGGAAATACACACCCTCCCAAGGATTCAATCTCATTCCGAGGAACAATCGTCGAGTCCTCGTCCACAAGAAAGTCAAATTGAACATGAGAACGATCAATGTGGCGGTAGTAGTTCATCACAACAGATTCAACCCCGCCGCCATGCATTTTGCCCATGATGTGAGCTACGCGAATTGGCTCGCTGCTACTCATCGACCACTCTTCTCTTTTCCAAACATTACCCTGAATGTCCCAGCCATAACGCCAACATCAATACGTGGCCCCAAGTGACGTACATAGTAAAGTTCAAGCTGTTGCCGCCGTCCGTTCTCCCATGTAGCACCGTTCCGCTCCCGTATTTGCCACCATCCTGTAATGCCGGGTTTGACAGATAGGAATTCTCGCTTTTCCTCCTGTGTAAAGTTGTCGAGCTCGGCCCTTACGATGGGTCGAGGTCCGACTACACTCATTTGACCAATGAGAACGTTCAGGAACTGAGGTATCTCATCGAGCGAAGTTGCTCGCATGACGCGACCAAGAGAAGTAATGCGCGGATCGTTGTCGACCTTTCGCTCTCTCCTCCACTGCTCTAGCTGTTCTTCGTTTAGGTGTTTTTGCACATTATCGGAATCGCCCACCATAGTGCGCAGCTTGAGTATCCCGAATTCTTTCCCAGCACGCCCCAATCTTTTCTGGACATACAAAGGGAAGGCCATACACTGAATCGCCGTCACAAGACAGAGCAACAACACCACAGGCAGCAATGCCACACATAAACTAACAACAAATAACGAAAACGCGATGTCGAACGCACGTTTCACGAAGCGGTACCCTAGCCTTCCGCGATCCCATTCTTTAAGAAGTTGCATGGGAATGTAGCGTTCCTGGGTTCCTTCGGGAACCGCCGTAGCTGCATTTACAGCAAGGGGCCCATCCTCTATCAAGGCCTCTCCCAAGCCGCTATTTAATTGTTCATTCTGTTCTTGCAAAAGACCTATATGCTCAGAATCAAAATCACTGTTCCGCCTTCGCGACTACCCGCAACCCTACGGGCACTTCTTTTTTGCGCCCTAGAAGAGTCAGTTCGATATAGGCGGTCGAGCGATGGCGATCAATGCGAACTATCTTGCTTTTCACTTCCCGAAGAGGACCCGCAGTCACAATGATGGAGTCGCCCGCTTTGACGGCCTGAGACATGGGCACCACGCGTTTTCCCTTTTGGGTGAACTTTTGGATCCATGCCACTTCATCGCGATCAAGAGGAGCAATAGCTTCTCCCTGTTTGAGCACCTTGGCCATAGCCGGCACCTGTCGCAGCTGTTCTTGCAGCCCTTCCGGGTCCTTGGTGATTGCAATCAAATAACCCGGTATCAGGTTGCGCTGCACATAGCGCCATTCGCCCTTTACCTTGGCTTGCGTTTCCCAACGCGGCACGAACACTTCGTCATACACCGCAGGTGAAACCAGCTGGTTTACGTAATTCACCAGTACGTTCTCCTGGCCGTTCATCACCTGAATGACATACCAATGCGCCATATTCGCCTTGCCTCAAACATGCCCCAGGGCATAGCTTCGCCATCCGCTCCTGAAGCAGAAATACACTACTGTCCTCCCGACCTCTGAAAACACGCCACAGGCGCTGCCCTCTTCGAATCAAGATATGTTCGCTGCGGTTTCCCGCAACCAAAGCGCTCGAGCCCACTGCCCAGCGCTTTGGTTGCGAAAAGCCCTAGCCCGCCGAAATAGCCGGCGTTTTCACGGGCACCGAAAGCGCCGCCTTAATCAAGAACGATTCACTTCCTCTGCCCAGTGCGACCAGCGCCATTCGCTTATGACGGTTGATCTTCGCAATACACTCTTCGCGCCCCGCTAACGGACCGCGCGTTACGGTAATGTCCTTGCCTTCAATGACGCCTTCACTTGCGCGCAACACATGCGCACCGTCCAACGCGTCTTCCAGCCAATGCTGCACATCAGCGGAAAAAGGCGCATACGTCACGCCGCACTTGCCCGCCAGCTCTACGCGGATCGAAAGACCGTTCAAAGCCTTAGCAAGCACACGCACATCACGTGTCACCAATACGATGTAACCTTTAAACATGGGAGTTTCGGTCGAACGCCACACCCCCCGACGCTTCATCGAGCATTCCCACTTGGGGACGAAGCACGATTCGACCAGATCAGAGCCCAGGAGCTTTTGGCATTGCAGCGCACGCACATCTTCACGCCCTTCACCCACATAGGCGGCGTACCAATGCGAGGAAGCATCCCGCACAGGATGTTGCGACAGCGCACCAACAAGAACATCCTTCTTGCAGCCGTCTTTATCCTGCACATCAGCCCCTTTCCATCCGGCGATGCACTATGCGTTCTTCGTGCTACAACAAAGCAACGTTCAAAAGGTGGACTTTTTGAATGGGGGGATAGAAAATTTGAGCGCTTGAATACGGACAGGTCAGATGCGCCGGGTCTTCTTTTGAGCTACGTCTAAAAGCGGTATTCAAAAAGTCCACCTTTTGAATGCGACCCCCTATTTTTTTGTAACGAATGATTTCCCGAGGGTACGAACGGCGTTGCGACAAGGGTCTGAAGCGTTCGATGAACTCCGCGCTCGCGCGCGCTATTGGGGCATTCCGCCCACCTTCGCATCGCTTTTTGACCAACGTGAAAAGGTGCTTTCGCTCACATTCAGAAGCGCCGCCGCCTGCTTGCGCGTCAGCGCCCCACCCTCGAACGCTTGCTTGGTCTTCTCGTAATCCGCAGGTCGTTCGAGCGCCGGTCTACCAAAGCGCACGCCACGCGCTTTAGCTGCCGCTATACCTTCCGCCTGACGCTGATGGATGTTCTCGCGTTCTATCTGCGCCACATAGCTCAAAAGCTGCAACACCACATCGCACAAGAAGACGCCCGTTATATCACCGCGCTGCGTGCGGGTGTCTAGCAAAGGCATGTCGAGCACCACTATGAACACGCCCTTCTTTTTGGTTATATAGCGCCACTCTTCCAGAATCTCGGCATAGTTTCGTCCCAGCCGATCGATGCTCTTGACCACGACAACATCGCCCATGCGCAACCGCCGCACCAAGGCGCGATACTGGGGTCTATCGAAGTTCTTCCCGCTTGATTTGTCCGCATAGATATTCGCACTGCGCACCGGGAACGCGCGCAGTGCATCCATCTGACGCGCTAGGTTCTGGTCGCGTGCCGAAACGCGTGCGTACCCGAACACCCTGTTCGCACGCCCGCCACCGATGCAGCGGTCGTCTTCAAGCTCGCTTCTACCATCAGTCGACCTCTTCATGAAAGCCCCTTCCAACGCTGGTCTTCAATGACCCAATCTTGAAGGAACAACCTGTTCATAAACACAAAAAGGGACCCACCCATAACGGTGCGTCCCTTTTTAGCGAACGCCGCGAAAGCATGACGGGGCAGCATAGCGCCACGACTGCACAAAAAAACCGACCCCGGGAAGATCCCGAGATCGGTCTTTAGCTGCGTATTTATTCGCTCCGTCATGAACCGCTATGCGATTCATTCAGGGGCGCCGCCGATGAACGCTTGCGGCTTACAGATCCTTCGTGCCTTCTACGCGGCCTTCCAGATATGTCCAGTAGTTGTCGACATCCTGCTGGATCTCTTCGAGCAGTGCCTCGTTACCAGGCTTGAACAGGTGCTTGAAGCGACCCTGTGGCTTCAAGAAGTCAGTGACGGGGATAAGGTTCTTATCACGAACCGGCGTGAGCTTCCACTTGCCGTTCTCGACCTCGAACAAAGGCCAGAACTTGGAGTTCACTGCCAAACGGCAGATCTCTGCGGTCTGGCTAGAACCCACGCGCCAACCACGAGGGCAGGGAGCCATAATGTTCAGGAACGCCGGACCGTCGACTGCGATGGCCTTTTCAGCCTTGCTTACCAGGTCGCGCCAGTTGCCTACCGTTGCCTGAGCAACATAAGGCACACCGTGAGCTGCCATGATGGATGCCAGATCCTTGCGGTTCTGGATCTTGCCCTGCTGTTCCTTACCGACCTCAGCCGTGGTCGCCCATGCGCCCTTAGGGGTCGCAGACGAACGCTGAATACCGGTGTTCATGTAAGCGCCATTGTCGTAGCACACGTACACGATGTCGTGACCGCGCTCCATAGCGCCGGACAAGGACTGCAGACCGATGTCGTACGTACCACCGTCGCCGCCGAATGCAACGAATTTGATCTTCTTATCGGCAGGGATCTTGCCTGCGCGCTGAAGACCCTTATATGCTGCCTCAACACCGGAGATCGTAGCACCGGCATTAGCGAATGCATTGTGAATGAACGGAACTTCCCATGCGTTGTCAGGATAGATGGAAGTGGAAACTTCCAAGCAGCCCGTTGCTGAACAGCAAACGACATCATAGTCGTTGCGGCCCATCAGGACCTGACGTACCGCCATGGAAGCGCCGCAGCCGCCGCACAAGCGATGGCCAGGAGCCAAGTCGTCGGGGCGGGCAGAAAGTTGCTTAATGTTAGCCATAGTATTGCCCCTTACTCTTCGATACCGAGATACTTGATGGAACCGTCATACGTGCCCTGAGCGCGCTGCTCAAGTTCCGCGAACACCTGATCCATCTGGTCGAGCGTGATGTCTGCGCCGCCCAGGCCAGCCAGGTAATCGCTTACCGGCGTCTGCAGGCCAGCGGCCTGGAACGCAGCACGGACCTCAAGTGCCAGAGGAGCGTGAGGAGAACCGAACGAATCAGCGCGGTCGATAACGGCAACGGCCTTAGCGTTCTTGCAAGCATCGACGATCTGCTGAGCAGGGAACGGACGGAAGACGCGAGGACGGACCACGCCGACCTTCTTGCCCTGAGCGCGAAGCAGGCGAGCCTGATGACGAGCATTACCAGCGCAAGAGCCCAGAACGACGATCAGATAATCGGCGTCTTCAGTGCCCCAGGTGTCAACTAGGTCGAACGGACGACCGGTGATTTCAGCCCATTCCTTGCCATGACGCTCGAACGCCTCTGCCGCACCATCAAGTGCACGACGCTCAGCCAGCTTGTACTTCATATAACCATTGCCCAGCGTTGCGAACATGCCGTGGCCAACGGGGTTCTCGGTATCAAGCAGCGGATAGAGGGGCTGGTAGTCACCCACGAAATCCTTTACTACCTGATCTTCTTCCATCACGCAGTTATCCATCGCATGGGTGGTGACGAAACCGTCAAGCGTGGTCAGGACCGGAAGAAGCACATTGGGATCTTCCGCGACCTTGAAAGCGATGATGGTGTTGTCATATGCTTCCTGAGCGGTTTCAGCGAACATCATTGCCCAGCCCGTATCACGAGCGCTCATGATGTCGGAGTGATCACCGTGGATGTTAATGGGAGCGGACAGTGCGCGGTTAGCGTTCGCCATAACGATGGGGCAACGCATACCAGAGGCAATGTGCAGCTCTTCCCACATGAAGGCCAGACCCTGGGAGCTGGTTGCCGTCGCAACGCGCGCGCCTGCAGCAGAAGCGCCGATACAAGCGGACAGTGCGGAGTGCTCGGATTCGACCGGAACGTATTCCGTGGTCACCTTGCCATCAGCAACGAACTTCGCGTAGCCTTCAACGATAGTGGTCTGCGGAGTAATAGGATAAGCGGCCATTACGTCGGGGTTCACCTGACGAAATGCATCGGCCACCATCTGATTACCAGTAGCGGAGAACATCTTCTTTTCAGCCATGGTTACTCCCCTTCCTTTTCCTGAGCCTGAGCCTCAGCTTCGGGAACGAGCTCCAAGGCACCGAACTTGCATTCGTGAACGCACACGCCGCATCCTTTGCAGTGGAACAGGTCGATGCCCGTCATTGCGCCATCTTTGACTTCGATGGATGAGTCGGGGCAATACATCCAGCACAGCATGCAATTGGTGCACTTTTCCGAATCCCATACTGGACGGTCGGAGCGCCAGCCACCGGTGTAGCAATTGCGCGACGTGCCGCCTTCAGGGCATACATAGCCTACGGGGAAATCGGAAGGCTTCCAGTTCTCGTAATTCGAACCGTCGAATTCGTACTTAGACATTATTCCTGCACCTCCTGATAGGCACGCTCTACAGAGGCAAGGTTCGCGTCGATCATCTCCTGGGAGAACTTCTTACCGAACGTAATAACCAAACGCTCCTTGACCAGATCGAGCGGGAACAGACCCGTAACTTTAGCGAGGGCGCCAACGATCGGTGTATTGGGCATATCCTTCTTGATGGTCGCCATCGCAATGCCAGATGCATCGACGACTGCAACACGCATAGAAGCGGGTGCATTGACAGCAGCACGTGCTTCCTCTGCCGTCATCGTGGTATTGAAGATGAGAACACCATCTTCGTGAATACCTTCCATAACATCAGTGGAAGCCAATAGAGTGTCATCCATGATGATTACAATATCGGGGTTCTGAATGTTGTTGTGAACCTCAATAGGATCACTCGATACGCGCGTATATGCTTTCAGGGGCGCACCAGTACGCTCCGGACCATATTCGGGCATGGCCTGGATATAGTTGCCCTGCAGCAGCGCCGTGTCCGCCACGAGCTTTGCCGCCGTAACCGCACCTTGTCCGGCACGGGCATGCCAGCGGATTTCGGTCAACTGTGACATACCTCTCCTCTCGCTAAGAAAATCTGCTTTAAAACAAGCTCCTCCATTCTATCGACCAACAGAATCGAGCCCTTGTGGGGTTCGCTAACATGTTCAATCTGGGTCGGTAGACGGAAAACGCCGAAGTTCATCGGTAGACTTCGCGGGATGAACGGTACTGCATCAGAGAACACCTCACGATCTTTCACAAAACGAGCGATGCCATGCATGCGTGGTTGCGGCCCGCCATCGGCTCCCTAGAAAATTTCAGGGCATCCCGTAGCGCGGCTTTTCAGAAGGCCTTCAAAGGCATAGCCCCCGATTCGCGGGCAAGTGCGTAGGGACGTGGTTGACGTGTCCGCGTGATTTCGCTATGCCATTCGTCTTCTTAAAAGCCGATCAAGCGAAGGCATGCCCTGAAATTTTCTAGGGAGCCGATGGCTGCGGAAGACCCCATTTATCGCGCGAGGGGCTATGTCCAGAACTGGATCATTTCGATGATGTCTTGATATGCCCAGTCATAAATATCGGAATACCATCCCGTCTCAGGCACCAAGCACACCAATGTTATATACAGCAGGCTCAAAATAACGAGCACCTGAATGACGCGCAAGAACAGGGCATGCGCCGAATGATGGAGCGCTATTCCCTCATCGGTCTTCGCGCGGGACGACAACGCGTCGTTCGCCACGAACGCAAGCAATACCGCAGGCACCAAGAACAACGTGCTGTAATCGGCCGTATAGCGCTGCAGAATACCCGCCATCTGCGCGTCCAGACAGGCGACCACGACGCCGGAAATAAGCATCGTCAGCACCACGCCAGCGATGGTCTTCGTCGAGCGAACTTTGAAGCGATAAGCCAGGATCGGCTTCGCGAAGGCAAGGATCCACAGGATAGGCAAGCACACCAGGATGCCGCCGAAGGTCACTTCTTTAATGGTCTGGCCCAGGTACGTCGTATCGAACGTGGTGGGCTGGATCCACGGGAACACTCCGGTCGTAGTGGGTGTTTGCAGGAAATACGCGAACAACGCCGGCAGGAAGCGGCCGGGATTCGTGCCGCGCTGCGTCATATCGTTCACCGTCAGGTTGTAATTCGCCCCAAAATCGAACAGCGACCCAAAGCGTGCCTTGTTATAGAGCATAATGCCCGCTGCCACAACGAAGTACGGAGCCAACAAGCATATGAACTCACGAACACCCTGCGCGGTGAACAAATGGCGTTCGGTAATGAAACGACGCCAGAACAAAGGGAACGCCAAGAACGAGAACACCACGAACTGCGGTCGGCATGCGACCACGAGCGCCATACAGAGCGAGCCAGCCAGATACCATCCCCAGGCTCTTTTCGTCGAGCGTCCATGCAGCCAGAAATACAATCCCCACACGGTCAACGCGAGCGCTAGGGCGATAGGGAGTGAATAGAACGTGGGGAACTTCGCCAGATACAGCATGCCCGAACAAGCCACCAAAGGCATTTGCAGTAAGAGGAACAAACCGAGGCTCACCCGTTTGAAGTGGTGTCGGGCAAACCTATCCATAAGAGCCGTTATACCTAAGATAAAGGCAATGCAGGCCAACAACACCCCGATGGCTGTAGGGAAACTCGACCCCGTGAGCAAATAGAACGGCAAATAGAACAGCAATACCGGCAACACGCCAAAGTACACGTAATAGTGTCCCTCGTAATACGCAACGTCGAAGAGATAAGCCTCACCTGTCTGCTTCTGCAATTCGTCGCGTGCCCCCTTGTCGTAAGGGTTCTCCATATCGACGAGCCACTCCGGGGGCTCTTCCTCCAAGTACAGCTGCCCATGAGCCATAGCCTTAGCTAGCTCAGCATATTGCTGCGCGTTATCGCCGCCTACCTTATAGGTATTGACGATACTATGACCATCCCATGAACCCGAGTTATAGGTTGACGTAGCGATGCCCACCTGATTGGAGCCGAACAGTAAATATGCCGTCAAGACCACCACTTCGCACGCAGTAGCCAACACGATGCACACCCTACTGAAACGCGGATGCTCGCCGATCAGGCAGCGATAGATGCTCGATCTGGGCCTGAACACATAAATGAACAAAAGGATCGCGAAAGCGACGAAGAAGCGCAGACCATTGAACGCAAAGGGCTGGGGGTCGTTGATAGTAATGGAATGGAGCGTAATGGGGTACGTCGCCTCTTCATCGACGATCTCGATCTTCAAGTTATTGATCGTACCCGAGCTCTCCAGATACAGATACTGACTTTCCTCGCTGTTGGTAGACACCGCCACTTCGGGTACGCCGAAGGTATATTCAGTCGTCGAGAAATACGTCTCATGAGCGGCATCGGTGAAACTGATCTGGATCTTGAGGTTCTGAGCAGCTTGACCATTATCAAAATCCAGATGGATGTTATTGATCTTCTTATTCAGATTATGGAACTCGACCACGTGGGACGATTCCGTGAACTTCATTGAGCTATCTTGGCCGAACCCTATCGCGTTAGCTTTTTCCGGCTCGGTCAGATCGAGAGCGGCCTTATCAGAAAGGTCGACCGGCTCATAACCTGCCGAACGAAAGAAATTCATATTAAACAGAAAGACCTCAAGCAACAACGCGAGGATGAATATGATTCCAACACGAATTGCCGCATGCTTGATTTCGGGAGCATGCGTTCGTGCAAGGTCGATTCCTTCATCGGCTATATCTTCGATCGGTCTCATGAATGTTATTTTACTATTAAAAATCGCTGCCGGGCGAAAGAGGTAACGCGCTATCGCCTCTTAAGCCCCCCCTTCATACGATAGGGACACACTAACTCGCCATGGCGCGCAAACCAAATCCCCAGAACAAAGAACGGACCCCCGTCACACGACGGGGGTCCGTAAGATCCGCTTAAACACTGAAGCCATACCTCTTGAGGCAAGCTTCCTATGTGCGAGAAGAACTAGATATCCAGCGCTTCCTTAACTGAAGCGAAGACCTCTTCGGGAGCACGATCGCCATCGATCTCGATCAGAAGATCGCAGCCGCGATAGTAATCGATCAATGGAGCCGTGGAGCCTTCATATACATCAAGGCGATTGCGAACAGTTGCTTCGTTGTCATCATCGCGCTGATACATTTCACCATTGCACTTAGGGCATGATGCGTCAGCTTCGCTGCCAATATGACCGCAATCACGGCACATGCGACGAGAAGTGAGACGCTTGATGATAACTTCCTTGTCGACATCGACCAGAAGCGCTGCATCAAGTGCACGGTCCAAAGAAGCGAGTTCGGAATCGAGCGCTACAGCCTGGGTAGACGTGCGAGGGAAGCCATCAAGGATGAAGCCCTGTTCGGTATCAGGATCCTGCAGACGTTCCTTCACCAAGCCGATAACCACTTCATCAGGAACCAAATCGCCAGCATCCATATACTTCTTTGCCTCAAGTCCCAAAGGAGTCTGGTTCTTTACTGCCGCACGGAGCATATCACCCGTAGAGATATGAGCATAACCATACTTTTCAACAAGCTTTGCGGCCTGAGTTCCTTTACCAGCGCCCGGTGCGCCCAGCAAAACGATATTCATGAATGATCCTTTCTAGCGGATTCGATAAAATCGCTCCGCCTATTGTAGCAAAGGGCACTAACACGTTCACAGTATTTGCGTAAAGACATACGCAATTCGCACCTTCGACCGATAGCCCCTTGCGTTATTCATACATTTAGCCAGCCAATGACGAATACTTTACCCGTCAACAAATATCCCAATGCCGCAAGGGATATCGACACAAGAAGAGACCGAGCGCATGCCCGGTCTCTTTTGTTCAAGGTTTTCGCAAGAGCGTGACCCTTGATCAAGGCTCCTACTTGAAGAAGCCGTCGTAGTTATACATCTTCAACTGGGACTCGATCTTGTTCATCGTGTCGAGCGCTACACCGATCATGATGAGGATCGACGTACCACCAAATGCCTGAATAAGGGCATTGTTAGTGAAGTAGAACAAGATAGAGGGTACTACCGCAATAACAGCAATGAAGATCGCGCCCGGCAAGATAACATGGCGCAGAACATCCTTGATGTACTGAACCGTATTCGCGCCTGGACGAATACCCGGAATAAAGCCGCCTTGACGCTGCAAGTTCTCGGCCGTCTCCGTTGGATTGAACACGATGGACGTGTAGAAATACGCGAAGAAGACGATGAACACTGCCGTCAGAATCCAGTTGACCCAACCAGCGGAAATCGCATTGGATACCATGGTCAGCCAGTCAACATTCAACAGTGCGGCGATCTGTGCCGGGAAGTAGATCAAACAGCTTGCGAAAATGATAGGGATAACGCCCGCTGCGTTGATCTTGATGGGCAGATACGAGTTCTGGCCGCCCATCATCCTGCGGCCCTGAATACGCTTAGCATAGCTAACAGGAATACGACGCTGAGCGCGCTCAATGAAGATGATCGCAGGGATACACAGAACGACTACCACCAGAATGAGACCGGTGATCGCAATACCCATACCAAGGTCAGCACTCAGGTTGATCGACGAGAAGATAGCCGATGGGACCGAAGCGACGATGGAAACGAAAATAATGAGCGACATACCATTACCAACGCCACGCTGGGTGATGAGCTCGCCCATCCACATGATGAGCGCGGTACCAACCACGAGCGTGAAGACCACCAGTATATCAGTGACGATCTCAGGAACAGCGGTGCTGAATACTACGCCATACGCCTGAGACTTGAACAAGAACAAGTAACCCACCGCATTGATGAGACCCAAACCAAGCGTCAGGTAACGCGTGATCTGAGTAATGCGGCGCTTACCCGCTTCGCCTTCCCTGTTCCAGCGTCCGACCGCAGGGATAACGCCCTGCATCAGCTGCATGATGATCGATGCAGTGATGTAAGGCATGATGCCCAATGCGAACACCGAGAAGTTGGAAAGCGCGCCACCGGTGAACAGGTCGAGCATGACCATCGAGACGCCCTGCTCCGAAAAAGAATCAGCGAACGCCCTGAATGGAATGCCTGGTACGGGCAGGTACGCACCGAACCGGTAAAGCACCAAGATGCCCAGAGTGAACAGGATCTTGTTCCTGAGCTCTGGGACCTTGAACGCTTGTACGAGAGAACTTAGCAAGGCTCTTCGACCTTTCCTCCAGCAGCCTCGATCTTTGCCTTAGCAGAAGCGGAGACCTTGTCCACCTTTACGGTAACGGCCTTGGTGATCTCACCGTCACCCAGAACCTTAACAAGATCGGTCGCGTTCTTGATGATGCCCTTAGCAGCCAAGGACTCGCCATCAACGACATCTCCGTTCTCGAAATACTTTTCAATACGGCTCACGTTAACCGGAAGATATTCAACACGGTTGATGTTGCGGAAACCGGGGAGCTTAGGCAGACGACGTGCCAAAGGAGTCTGGCCGCCTTCGAAGCCGGCACCCTTGCCGCCACCAGCGCGAGACTTCTGACCGTTCAGACCACGACCAGCGGTCTTGCCGGTACCGGAAGCGGGACCGCGACCAACGCGCTTGCGTGCCTTAGTTGAGCCTTCTGCAGGACGTAAATCCTTAAGTTCCATGTTTTGTTTCTCCTTCTTACGCTATCCCTTCATCCTTTGAAGGGGTCGGCAGCTCGCCGCCGACGAACTTACTTATGCAAAACACCGGTAATAATACCGGAAAATGCCAGACAAGCTCCTCAGAATCCCACGAATACAGACGCTCTACCTATTGGAATTCATCCATAAAGCGCTCATTCGTGCGTGAAACCGAGGAGCCTTAAAACAGCAAGTTGTCCCGCTATATGGGCGGGACAACTTAAATGATCTAGATTTCTTCAACCTCTACAAGATGCTTTACCTTGAAGATCATGCCGCGAACTGCGGGGTTGTCGATCTGATCGACCGTGCGGCCGATCTTGCCCAGACCAAGAGCCTTCAGGGTGCGGCCCTGATCGTACTTATAACCGATGGAGCTCTTTACCTGGGTGATACGCAGGGTCTTCTTTGCGTCAGCCATTATTAGTTCTCCTTCCAGCCGTAAATCTGAGAAACGGAGATACCGCGGCGCTGAGCAACCTCTTCAGGGCTCTGCATGTCCTGAAGACCTGCAGCAGCAGCCTTGACGATGTTCATAACATTGTCGGTGCCCAGGGACTTGCAGAACACGTCCTTAACGCCAGCAAGTTCCATAACAGCACGAGCAGCACCGCCAGCGATAACACCGGTACCAGGAGCAGCGGGCTTGATCAGAACGCGACCAGCGCCATACTCGCCGATGATGTCGTGAGGAAGCGTACCGGCTTCGGTCAGAGGAACAGCGAACATGTTCTTCTTAGCGTCTTCAACGCCCTTCTTGATAGCGGTGGGAACTTCCTGGGACTTACCCATACCGATACCAACGCGACCATTGCCATCGCCAACAACAACAAGTGCGGTCAGAGCGAAGCGACGACCACCCTTAACAACCTTAGAAACACGGTTGATGAAGACAACACGCTCCTCAAGTTCGGGAACGCCTGCCTGGTTTTCAAGCTTTTTAGCCATAGACACTAACCCTCCCTTAGAACTTAAGGCCTGCTTCACGAGCACCGTCGGCAACAGCCTTGATGCGACCGTGATACAGATTGCCACCGCGGTCGAATACGACCTCGGAGATACCGTTTTCCTGTGCTTTCTTGCCGATCAGCTGACCGAGAGCAGCAGCACCTTCAACCGTGGAGCCGTTCTTTTCGGTAGCCTTGAATTCGGCACCCAGGGTAGAGACAGCGCAGATGGTCTTACCAGCTACGTCATCAATGACCTGAGCGTACATATTTGCGTTAGAGCGCGTAATGCACAAACGCGGACGAGCGGGCGTGCCAGAGATCTTACCGCGAACGCGGGTGTGACGACGACGAAGCCCAGCTTGTTTCTTTTGAAGTTTCTTCATGAGTTAAATCCCTTCGATGCAAACACTTCTGGACTAGTCAGACTTAGCGGCCTTGCCAAGCTTACGACGTACATACTCGCCCTCGTAGCGAATACCCTTGCCCTTGTAAGGCTCGGGCTTGCGCCATGCACGAATGTTCGCAGCAACCTGACCAACCTGCTCTTTGCTGATGCCCTTAACGATGATTTCGGTCTGGCTGGGAACCTCGAAGGAGATGTTCTCAGGGGCCGGAACAACTACGGGATGAGAATAACCGAGCTGAAGCTCAAGGTCAGAACCCTTGAGTGCAGCACGATAGCCAACGCCAACAAGTTCGAGCTTCTTAGCGAAACCTTCGGACACACCCTCGATCATGTTGTGGATGAGAGTACGGGTCAAACCGTGAAGGCTCTTAGCTTCGCGGCTGTCATCAGGACGCTCGACGATAACCTGACCGTCTTCGACCTTGATGGACATGATGTCCTGGAACGTGCGGGTCAATTCACCCTTGCTGCCCTTAACGGTAACCGTGTGGCCATCAATAGCTACATCAACACCGGAAGGAATAGCGATGGGCATTTTACCAATACGAGACATATCTGCTCCTTCCTTCCTACCAGATGTAAGCGATTACTTCGCCGCCGATGCCCGCTTTACGTGCATCGCGGTCAGCCATAACGCCCTTGCTTGTAGAGATAACTGCAGTACCCAGACCACCGAGAACGCGAGGAAGCTCATCTTTGCCAGCGTAAATACGCAGACCTGGCTTAGAAATACGCTTCAAACCGCGGATGGTGCGGGCCTTCTTGTCACCATACTTGAGGGTGATGGTGAGAATATCGCGAGGCTCGGCGGATTCTACGTCGTAGCCGGCGATATAGCCCTCTTCCTGCATGATGCGTGCAATTTCAACAAGCTTTTTGCTTGACGGCATGGAAACCGTCGGCTTGCCAGCAGAATTTGCGTTACGCACACGCGTAAGCATATCTGCAATGGGATCGTTCATGCTCATTGTTGTGTTTCTCCTTTGTTCATGATGAGACGAAAAGCCGGTTCGTACATGCCCTTAGCACACACGCCTTGACTCTCGACACTCAACAACGTGACTTAAGTTCGATTGCTTACCAGGAAGCTTTGGTCACGCCGGGCAGTTCGCCTTTGTTAGCGAGCTCGCGAAGGCAGACACGGCACAGACCGAACTTGCGGTAGTACGCACGAGGGCGACCACAGCGCGTGCAACGGTTGTGCTGGCGCGTCGAGAACTTCGGTTCACGCTTGGACTTGGCGATCATCGATTTTTTAGCCATTCAAAATCCTTCTTTCTTATAACCAATTCTCTTTTTGAGAATTTAGTTTTCTTTTTTGAACGGGAAGCCCATGGCATCCATAAGTGCCTTGGCGTCTTCATTGGTTTCAGCAGTGGTGACAAACGTGATATCCATACCACGGGTACGGTCGATCTTGTCATACTCGATCTCAGGGAAGATGAGCTGCTCGGTAAGGCCCATGGTGTAGTTGCCACGACCATCGAAGCTCGTGGAACTGCAACCACGGAAGTCACGAACGCGAGGAAGCGCCGTGGACATCAGACGATCGAAGAACTCCCACATACGGTCGCCACGCAGGGTCACCTTGCAGCCGATTGCCTGGCCTTCACGCAGATGGAAGCCAGCGATGGACTTCTTAGCGCGGGTGACCATAGGCTGCTGACCGGTGATGATGCGCAGATCTTCGATTGCACCGTCGAGCAGTTTCTTGTCGCCAGCAGCACGACCAACGCCCATGTTAACCACGATCTTCTCAAAACGGGGAACCTGGTTCACGTTAGCGTACTCAAGCTCCTTGAAGAGCTTAGGAGCGACTTCGTTTACATACTTTTCCTTCAGACGAGGAGTAGCCATTGTCCTATCAAACCTTTCTCGATGAATTAAACGCAGGATTTCCGACCCTGCGTCCCCCGCCGCGTGGCGGGGGTCATAAAAGCACGATCAGATATTTTAATCGATATCTGCGCCGCACTTCTTGCAAACGCGAATTTTCTTACCATCTTCACGCTTAATGCTTACTCGGGTTGCCTCCTTGCAGGATGGGCAAATGAGCGCAACGTTGGAGACATGAATAGGAGCCTCCATGCTTGCAATGCCGCCCTCAGGGTTAGCCTGAGTGGGACGCATTGCCTTTTTGATCACATTGACCTTTTCAACGGTGACGCGCTGTGCAGCGGGCTTTGCAGCAAGTACGACGCCTTCGACGCCGCGGTCCTTGCCGCAGAGAACCTTTACCTTGTCACCCGTTTTGATGTTCATCTTAGCCATGAATTGTTCCTCCTACAGCGTTTCCGGTGCCAGGGACACGATCTTCATGTACTTCTTCTCGCGAAGCTCGCGAGCGACAGGACCGAAGATACGAGTACCACGGGGAGCGCCGTTGGCATCGATCAGCACGGCTGCATTCTGGTCGAACTTAATATAGCTGCCGTCGTTACGACGGACTTCCTTTTTAACGCGCACTACGACGCAGCGGACAACTTCGCCCTTTTTAACGTTGCCGTTGGGCATTGCTTCCTTAACGCTGCAAACGATGACGTCACCCAGGCCAGCATAGCGGCGCTTAGAGCCACCCAAGACCTTGATGCACTGCACCTTGCGAGCGCCGGAGTTATCAGCGACGGCGAGCATGCTCTGCATTTGAATCATGTGCTTATCCCTTTCGATGCTTCCAAGTGGGCAGCAAGTGCCTACTTGGCCTTCTCAATGATCTCGAGAAGGCGCCAGCGCTTCATTTTCGACAGCGGGCGGGTTTCCATAATCGTTACGGTGTCACCCACGCCAGCTTCGTTGTTCTGGTCGTGAGCGTGGAACTTCTTAGTAGAGTTAACCATCTTGCCGTATACCGGATGAGGCTTACGTTCGTGAACCTGCACGACGCAAGTCTTGTCGCCGGAGATGCTTACGACAACACCATGGCGAACCTTACGAGAGTTACGTTCTTCACTCATGCTATTCAAACCTTCCTTCTAAACTCTAAGCCTGAACAGCCTTGAGCTCGCGGTCACGCATCTCGGTCTGGATGCGAGCGATGTCTTTCTTGACCTGCTTGATGCGAGCGGTGTTGTCCAACTGGCCAGTAGCCATCTGGAAGCGCAGGTTGAAAAGCTCTGCACGTGCTTCCTTCAGCTTTGCCTGCAGATCTTCACCCGAAAGTTTCTGGATCTCTGCTGCTTTCATTTACTCCTGCCCTTCTGCCTCGCGCTTAACGATCTTGCACTTGATGGGCAACTTATTGATTGCGAGACGGAGCGCATCGCGTGCGGTCTCCTCGTCAACGCCATCGATCTCGAACATAATGCGGCCGGGCTTTACAACGGCTACCCAGCCCTCGGGGTTACCCTTACCTTTACCCATTCGAGTTTCAGCAGGCTTCTGCGTGATGGGCTTGTCAGGGAAGATCGTGATCCAAACATTACCCGTACGGTTCATGCGACGGGTCATGGCGATACGAGCAGCCTCGATCTGACGGTTAGTAATCCAGTGGCGATCCAGGGCCTGAATGCCCCAGGTGCCGTGGTTCAAAGCGGTACCGCCCTTGGCGTTACCCTTCATAGAACCACGCTGGACCTTGCGGTGCTTAACGCGCTTAGGTACCAACATTACTTATCACCCCTATCGTTATTGCGACGAGTGCGACGGTTCGGACGAGAAGAGCCCTCGAGTGCAGGCTGAGGAGCCTTCTGACCGGGGAGAACTTCACCGTGATATACCCAAACCTGGATACCGATGGAACCCATGGTGGTAGCAGCGGTGCAGAAACCATAGTCGATCTTTGCACGGAGGGTGTGCAGTGGCACGCGGCCTTCGCGATACCACTCGCGGCGGCTCATTTCAGCGCCACCAAGACGGCCAGAGCACTGAATACGGATGCCCTTAGCACCGGACTTGCGAGCAGACTGAACTGCCTTACGCATAGCACGGCGGAAAGCAACACGGTTCTCAAGCTGCTCGGCGATGGACTGAGCGATCAGGTTAGCATCGAGCTCGGGGCGCTTGACCTCTACGACCTCTACCGACACAGTGCCGGAAGCGATCTGATTGAGCTTCTTGCGAAGAGCGTCGACTTCTGCGCCCTTCTTGCCGATCACAACACCCGGACGGGACGTGGTGATGATGACCTTGATCTTGTCGCCAGCACGCTCGATCTCAACGCGAGAAACGGCGGCATGGGAGAGCTGCTTATCCAAGAACTCGCGGATCGCGAGGTCGTTTTCAAGGTTCTTCGCATAGTCCTTGTCGGAATACCAGCGGCTGCGCCAGTCCTCGGTAACGCCAAGACGGAAACCGGTGGGGCTTACTTTCTGACCCATACTATGCCTCCTCTCGAGTTGCTACGATGACGGTGATGTGGCTGGTGCGCTTACGAATACGCGCAGCAGAACCCTTTGCACGAGGACGAATGCGCTTAATGGTCGGGCCTTCGTCAGCGAAGCATGCCTTGACAACCAGATTGTCCGGGTTGCCGGCACCCTTCTGTGCAGCATTTGCAACAGCGGAGTTCAGGGTCTTCTCAACGACCTCTGCGACTGCGCGGTTGGTGAAACGCAGGGTTTCCTGAGCGGCGATAACGTTCTTGCCGCGAATTTGATCGAGCACGATACGCGCCTTGCGGGGCGAAACGCGCACATAGCGAGCGATTGCTTTAGCTTCCATGTTTCACCCTTTCCTTACTTGTCGTGACCACGGAAGGTACGGCTTGGAGCGAATTCGCCCAGCTTGTGACCGACCATGGACTCGGTTACATAAACCGGTACGTGCTTGCGACCATCATGCACAGCGATGGTATGACCTACCATCTCGGGGAAGATGGTGGAAGAACGCGACCAGGTTTTGATGACATTCTTTTCGCCTGCTTCGTTCATCGCCACGATGCGATTGAGAAGGCGAGGTTCCACGAAAGGACCTTTTTTCAAACTTCTGCTCAATGTTTCTCCTTAAGCGATCGGGCGCTACTTCTTGCGACGACGGATGATCAAGCGGCTTGAAGCCTTCTTGGGGTTACGAGTGCGGTGACCCTTGGTAGATACGCCCCATGGAGTAACAGGATGACGACCAGAAGACTTGTTCTTGCCTTCGCCACCACCATGAGGATGGTCAACCGGGTTCATAACCGTACCACGTACGCTGGGGCGGATGCCCTTCCAGCGGTTACGGCCAGCTTTACCGATCTTGATGTTGCCATGTTCTGCGTTGCCTACTTCGCCAACGGTTGCGCGGCAGGTAACGAGCACGCGGCGCATTTCAGAAGAAGGCATACGGAGGATCGCATAGCTGCCTTCCTTACCCATCAGCTGAATGCTGGTGCCAGCGGAACGAGCGATCGCTGCACCGCGGCCAGGCTGGAGCTCAACTGCGTGAACGAGCGTACCAACGGGGATCGCGGAAAGCGGCAGAGCATTGCCAGGCTTGATGTCTGCTTCTACGCCAGAAACGACGGTCTCGCCGACCTTGAGGCCCTTGGGATGCAGGATGTAGCGCTTTTCACCATCTGCATAGTGGAGAAGCGCGATACGAGCACTGCGGTTCGGATCGTATTCGATCGTTGCGACCTTAGCGGGTACCCCATCCTTGTTGCGCTTGAAGTCGATAACACGATAACGACGCTTGGTGCCGCCACCCTGGTGGCGAGTGGTAACGCGACCGTTGTTGTTACGACCGGCCTTCTTGGACAGAGGTGCCAGCAGGGACTTCTCGGGCTTGGTGCTGGTGATATCAGCAAAGTCCGAAACAGTCTGGAAGCGACGCCCGGGGCTCGTGGGCTTGTACTGTTTTACTCCCATTTTCTTCCTTTCTACGGGCGGTAAGCAGGATGCTTGCGCCCTTACTCTTGTGTGGTCTCCATCACCGCCATGAGAACCTTTGGGAGAGGGTTCTCGGCGACTCCGAGTTTCCACGCATCCGGGTGTATCCATAAACAGCCAGACGCAAACGAGAATTATACGTGCGAATAGGGCAATATGCAAGATAAAAGATATTGAGTTTATTTCTCCGCAAAGAATTCACAGTTCTGCCGGTTCGCTCCCCGATTCGGCGTGGTTAGGGGCTCTGATTCAGTAACATTGGGCTCATCCGATCCGGCGGGCTTAGGTGTGTCTGGTTCGGCGACTTTCGCTTCGCCCGAACGATCGCACACTAGCTACCGTGCCGAGCCCCGCAGGCAAGGCAAGAGCCACACCGCACAAAAAACAAACGCGGCAGCAGCCAGGATTCCACCAGCAATGCCGATGTACCCGATTCCCACAGCATTCACTACGGATCCGCCCAGCGCAGATCCGCTTCCTATCCCCAGGTTAAAAATCCCCGAATAAATAGAAGTAGCGACTGCTTGGTCATCCAAGCGAGTGTTCCTAATAACCTCCGACTGCATTGCCACATTGAGCGCCGTTGCGAACAGGCCCAGGAACGTACATACTGCGAAAGCGACTAAGACCCCCTGCGGGGCCAGCACCAACGCCAGCAATCCGACAACGATGCAAGCACACGATACCATGAAGAACTTGAGCCTCAGTGCGACATAGAACTTCGAGAACAGTATGCTCCCCACTATGCCGGCAATACCGAACGCAGAAATAACGAACGTGACCATCACTTCGTCCATACCTACCACCTGAAGCATGTATGGCTCTATGTAGCTATAACATATATAGTAGCCCGTCATCATGAGGGCGACGAATATATACAGGTTCCGAAGCGCCCCATTGCGCAACAACCTTGGCAGCCCGCGCGGACTAAAGGGTTCGGTAGCAGGAATCCGAGGAAGCGCCCAGTACAGATACGCTAGGGCGATCACGCTCAATGCCGCAACGCAAGCAAAGGTCATGCGCCATCCCAGCGCAAGACCCACCACGCGCCCCAGAGGCAGACCCGCGATCAAGGCCACCGACGATCCCATTACCACGATTCCCATCGCCGAATGACGATGATCTTCGCTTACTACCCTGATCGCCATCGGGGAAGCGATGGACCAGAATATCGCATGGGCGCATGCCACGACAATGCGCGCGCCCATCAACATGAAATAGCTCGTTGCGATAGCGGACAAGAACTGACCGAGCGCAAAGATGAGGACCACTAATAAAAGAAGCCTTTTGAACTCCATACGGGACGCAGCCATCATCAAAGGAAGGGAAAGTGCCATGACCATCCAGGCGTACACGGAAATAAGCATTCCCGCCTGCGCCTCGGAAACCGCAAAACTCGCTGCAATATCAGTGAGCAACGCCACGGGCATGAATTCGGATGTATTGAAAATGAATGCCGTCACTGTAATGCCGAACAGGGGAAGCGCTTCGCGCGCATTCATGCGCTGATGATTCTTGCGGATTTTCATCAACAGGCATCCTTTCATGCATTTTGATCACTCAGTGCGAAAACAGCCATAAAGAATAGTGTAATTTCGCTTCTTGGGTGAGAAGGACCTTGCACTTCTCAATATCTGCACGTCTTTCGTGATACCTACCGTTCCGCACCCAGCCGCAGAACGCTCTCCGAACCACAGCACGTGAAGCTACCCACATGACAACGGCGCCAACGAATGCATCAGAGCCGCATCTTTCAGGGACCCTATAACGAAAAGACCTTGCCCGACCTATCGCATGCCAGCAGGTGACCTTGCCATCAATGAACGACAATCATGCGTTGATATAGGGTCATTACGTGTTTGCGCAGGTATTGATCCTTACTTTATATTGGTTAGTTGCCATATATGACCCCCAAATGAACAAGGAACACCTGGCATGACCCACGATTTCATCTCGCTCGCCCTTATCGCCCTTGTGGCTGCACTCGCTCCCCTGATCGCAAATCTCATCCCCAAGAAGCCCATCCCTGAAACGGTTCTGCTCTTGGCGGGCGGTGCGATCCTCGGCCCTTCGGTACTCAATCATATTTGGCTCGATGAGAGCGTACTGTTCTTATCGGATCTTGGTACGGCGATGCTCTTCCTGCTTGCCGGCTTCGAGATCAATCCCAAAACCATCACCGGGAAAGAAGGTCGACGCGGACTGGGCACCTGGTTCGTCACGCTTGCGCTCGCCTTTTTAGTCCTGACCGCCCTATCGGGTTTCCCACCCACCCTTAATGCACTCGCCGTCACTATCGCACTTTCCACCACTGCGATCGGCGCCCTGATGCCCATCCTGAAAGAACGCGGCCTCCTGAACACTCGCCTGGGAAGCTCTATTCTGTCGTATGGCACCTGGGGAGAACTGTGCCCCATCATCGCCATGGCGATACTACTTTCAACGCGTGCCGCATGGACGACCATCGCCATTCTCACGGCCTTCGTATTGGTCGCTGTCATCGTTGCCGTGCTCGGCCAACGTGCCGCCAAAGCAGAACGGCGTATATTCCAAATACTGTCTGCCGGACGCAATACCACTTCTCAAACGTTCGTGCGTGTTACCATGTTCCTGCTCATCGCCCTGGTAGCCGCCTCATCGCTGTTCCAACTCGATATCGTCCTGGGTGCATTCGCAGCGGGCTTCATCCTGCGCTATATCGTCCCCGAGCATAACCATGAGCTAGAAGAAAAGCTCAACGCTATCGGATATGGCTTCCTCATCCCCTTGTTCTTCGTGGTCTCAGGCGCGAAGATCAATGTCGCCTCCGTTGCCGAACAGCCTCTGTTGCTCATAGGGTTCGTGGGCATGTTGATGCTCATTCGCGCCGTCCCCATCTTCGTCTCCATGAGGACCGACAAAGGAACCGACGTGCAGGCGCTCGGTTGGCAGAACCACCTTACCGCAGCGATCTACTGCACCACCGCCCTGCCTCTCATCGTCGCCGTTACCACCGTTGCGGTCAATGCGGGTGCCATGGAATCCTCCACCGCTTCCGTATTCGTATCCGCAGGCGCCCTGACGGTGCTCATTATGCCGCTCTTCGCAGCTATCACGTATAAGAAGGATAAGGACGGCCCTTGCCTAAGCGATGCGAGTTCCTATTCCTGCGAGAACGCCCAACCCTAGCGACTCATCCCATCGGAGCCGACCTCGCAAGCCTTCCATCCTCGGAAATATTTTCAGCAGCGCTAATATTCTCCCTTACACCTCTTCACGATGCGCTACCCTCTAACCAGAGTTACAACGATGATCACGGGAGGATCAATGAAGGGGTTAGAGGGTATTAAGATCGTTGAGTTGACCGGGTATGTCGCGGCACCTGCGTGCCTGCGCATTCTGGGCGAAATGGGCGCCACTATCTACAAGATAGAACCATTCACGGGGGACGAATATCGCACTAATGGACCGGCTTTCGGCATGGGGAAGACCGATATTGACGACCCTGCGTTCGATCTGGCTTCCATGAACAAGGAGTTCCTTTCCGTCAACTTGAAAGACCCTGAAGGAAAAGCATTCGTCGAAAAGCTGCTCGCCGATGCCGATGTCTTGGTCACCAGCTTTCGCGACAAAGCCTTAAAAAAGCTGGAGCTCGATTATGAATCCGTGCATGCACGTCATCCCCACCTGGTATGGGGGCAAATGCGCGGGTACGGCGAATATGGCCCCGAAAAGGACTCACGTGGATACGACACCACCGCCTATGCCGCACGCGGGGGCATGTTAATGTCGCTCCCTCAAGCAGGAGAGAACTTCCAGCCTGCGAACTGGCCTGCCGCCATAGGCGACTGGAACTCCTCCATGGCACTGACTGCCGGTCTTCTGGGCGCATTGGTACGCAAGGAACGTACGGGCATAGGCGACAAAGTCACGGTCAATCTATACCACTGCGCACTGTGGGCCATGCAGATCGGCCTTGCCACCACGCAATTCGGTGACCAATGGCCTAAGTCACGCTATGACGCGACCTGTCCCACCAACAATACCTATCGCTCAAAAGACGGCATCTGGTTCATCATCTGCTTCGGTAGCTACGACCTGTTCTTCGAACTGACCATGAAATCGATCGGCCTCACCGAACTGCTCGGCGACGAACGCTACACCACCTCGGCAGCCATCAATGACGGCAGCGGCAACAACACCGTAGTCATCAAGAAGATGGAAGAGCAGTTCCTCACACAGGATTGGGACCACTGGGAAAAGATCTTCCGCGAGAACGAGATCCCCTTCCAGCGCCTGTTCACCACCAAGGACACCCTCGCAGACGAAGAGGCCTACGCCAACGACGCGCTGCGAACCCTTCACTACGACGAATTCGGCGAAAAGACCCTGCCTACGTCACCCATTCGCTTTGAGTCAGTGGGCGACCCCGTACTGTACCGGTCTCGTCCCGTAGGCTACGACACGGCACGCATCATGGAAGAATACGGATACAACGCAGAAGACATCGCACGCATGAGCGGCACGGCCGTTAAATGTTACGACGGCCCCGCACTTCCCGCTTCGGTGCTCGATCCCAGCTTTGGACCGCATTCGTTGCAGGACTAGCCACGCACCACGGAACACAGCCGAACCAAGCGCTTAACACCGAAAACCTCTTGCGACACCCTGGATCGCGACCCATTTTCCACGTCTGGATCATGAGTCGCGATCCGTCTTCACGAAGAGGTCTTAGGTGTTCACGCGCGTTTCCGATCGACTCATTTCCTGCGTTTATAAGGCACTATTCTCCAGCTATAACGATCTGTTTCGAAAAGTTCGAAATAGTATACGAAAAGGAAATAGTTCATCACATAGAGCAAAACGCGTTCAAATGCTAGGATAGGGTTTGAACAGGAAGTTCAGAATCTTTGAATCGCCCGTTCCATTCGATTAAGTAATGAGGAGAGGATCGCATTATGGACTTTAAGCTTACTGACGAACAGGAACTGCTCATCGAAAGCGCTCGTGAGTACGCAGCGCGTTACTTCACTGACGAAGCAGTCAAGCAAGCTTACGAAGTAGATCATCACATCAGCATCGAGGCTGCAATGGCTTACCGCGAGGCAGGCTTCATGCACCTTGGCCTTCCTGAAGAAGTTGGCGGCGTACCGGTCGACAAGCTTACCGAGGTTCTTCTCGTTGAAAAGCTCCACGAGTTCACTGGCGCTACCCTCCCCTTCGTAACCGACTTCAATACCATCACCGACGTTATTGACTTCGGCACCAAAGAGCAGCAGGAAATGATCATGGACGCTATCGAGAACGTCGAGAGCACCTGCATTGCTTGCTCCGCAATTTCCGAGCCCGCTGCTGGCTCTGACAACAACGCTATGACCTGCGTTGCCAAGAAGCAGGAAGACGGCACCTACCTGCTCAACGGCCAGAAGACCTGGGTCACCCTTGGTGGTCTTTCCATCTACACCATGGTCGTAGCTAAGGACGAAGATCCTTCTTACGAGAACGACAAGTACTCCCTGTGGCTCGTTCCTAACGACACCCCTGGCTTCACCATCGGTCACCTCGAAAAGGTCGGTCAGCAGGCCATTCCGTTCGTAGACCAGTTCTTCGACAACGTGGTACTGACCGAGGATATGCGCCTTGGCGAACCCGGCATGGGCTGGAAGCTGCTCATGAAGAAGCTCGAGTTCGAACGCTGCTTGGTCGTCGCATCTTCTCTCGGCCTTGCACAGGCTGCCCTGAACGACGCTGGTGCTTACGCTTCCGAGCGTATCGCTTTCAAGAAGCCCATCGCTCACCAGACTCAGATCCAGGAGCACCTCTGCGAAATGGAGAACATCATCCAGAACGTTCGCATGCGTCTGTATCAGGTAGTTTCCATGATCGACAACGAAGAGTCCACTCGTCTTGAGTCCGCATTGCTCAAGGGCTACGCATGCCGCGAGCTCACCCGCGTTGCCGACCTTGCAATGAGCATCTACGCTGCAATCGGCTACACCAAGGAAATCCGCGTAGGCCGCATCTGGGCTGACCTCCGTGGTAACGAAATGGGCGGCGGCACCACCGAGGTTATGAACTACATCGCTGGTCGTCAGCTGGTCAAGAAGTACAAGGCATAAGCGCTGACGCTGCTTCTTCCATTTACTACTGCAAGCTCCCCGGGTTTCCGGGGAGCTTTTTTTGTGTCAGCCCCTTTAAAAAATGACCTGCTCTGTAACGCAGTTCTAACGCGAACGACTATAATTTAATGTTGCGTTTTAGGCTGACTGATGGAGCGCTCCGCTTACAGCGGGCCCCTTTTGCTCATTACCCTTGCGCACATACCTACTTCTTTTTCCCAAACGAGGAGTTCTACCTATGAAAAAAATCGCTGAAGCATGGACTAGCTTGAGTCTTATCAAGCGAATCCTCATCGGCCTGGTCATTGGCGCGCTCATTGGCTTGTTCGGCCCCAAGGACCTGATCGTCGTCGAGCTACTGGGCACGCTTTTCGTCAATGCACTGAAAGCCGTCGCACCTCTTCTGGTCTTCTTCTTAGTCATCAACGCGCTTTGCCGCACCAAGCTGCCCACCTCAATGCGAACTGTCGTCGTGCTCTATGTTGTAAGCACTCTTGCGGCTGCCTTTACCGCAGTGATGGCATCGTATCTGTTCCCCATTACGCTTACCCTAGCGGGTACCGAAGGCGCCGCGAACGCCACCCCTTCGGATATTGGCGAGGTTCTGATGACCTTGCTCAACAACATGGTCGCCAACCCCGTTGACGCTATCGTGAATGCCAATTACTTAGGCATTCTGGTGTGGGCCATCGTTCTGGGTATCGCCATCCGCTACACCTCTGAAGCCACGCGCGATTTCTTCAGCAACATCTCCCACGCTATTTCCGTTGTAGTTCGCTGGGTCATTGCCTGCGCGCCATTCGGCATTCTGGGACTCATCTACACCTCCGTTTCCCAGAACGGCCCCGAGATCTTCATTGAATACGGCCAGCTGCTCTTGGTTCTGCTGGGCTGTATGTTCTTCGTCGCCCTGGTCGTGAACCCACTGTTGGTGTTCCTGAATATCCGCAAGAACCCCTACCCATTGGTGTTCCGCTGCTTAAAGGACAGTGGTCTGACCGCGTTCTTCACGCGTAGTTCCGCCGCGAACATCCCCGTCAACATGGAACTGTGCCGCCGTCTAGGTCTGAGCAAGGACACCTATTCCGTTGCCATTCCCCTGGGTGCGACCATTAATATGGCGGGTGCCGCAGTCACCATCACCGTCATGTCCATGGCAGCTGCTCACACTATGGGCATCGACATCAATCCGATCACCGCAGGCATCCTGTGCGTACTCGCTGCCGTAAGCGCATGCGGCGCATCCGGCGTTGCGGGCGGATCGCTCATGCTCATTCCGCTGTGCTGCTCCTTATTCGGCGTCGGCAACGATATTGCCATGCAGGTAGTCGGCATTGGCTTCGTGATCGGCGTCATTCAGGACTCCGTCGAAACCGCGATCAATTCCTCGTCCGACGCGCTGTTCTCTGCAACAGCGGACTATCGCGACCGTCGCAAAGCGGGAGTTGAATTCAAGCCCGGTAAGGACAGCGAGCCCTGGAAGGAAGAAACCACCATCAAGGGCGCTGCTGTTGAAGCTCACGAGTAGGTCTTCTTAGACCGACTGCGGATCCGCGATCGCACCTTTAGGCGCATCCGGGCGATACGCAGCCCCTAGGTCCTCATATCGAACCACACAGGCGCACCATACTGGTGCGCCTTTTGTTTTTTCGCTTCTTAACATCCCTTTACATTCGGTTCTCAATTTCACATTCCATTAACACTGGTTAACGTAACGGGAAAAATCGCACGATAAGCAGCTCCTATAATTTTTTTTCTTGAGAGACAAGATCTCGCCCCAACAAGGAAGGAAGCCTCATGCTGGAGCTCGAACATATTGGCAAGCGTTACGGCGATAACATCGTTCTTGACGACATTAACCTGCAGATCGGAACGGGCGAAATAGTCTCGATCCTCGGCCCCTCCGGCGGCGGCAAGACCACCCTTCTCAACATTCTTCTAGGACTTACCGAGGCGAGCGAAGGACGCATTCTTATCGACGGCGAAGACATCACGACTACGCCCATGGAAAAACGCGGATTCAATATCGTGTTCCAAGACTATGCGCTCTTCCCCAACCTAAACGCTTACGAGAACATCACGTACGGCCTGCGCAATAATCCCGCCATCTCCACGCAGGAAGAAGTAGATGAGCTCATTTCCCTGCTCGGCTTAGAAGAGCACCTGACGAAGCGTATTTCCGAACTTTCCGGCGGACAGAAGCAGCGCGTTGCGCTTGCCCGTACGCTCATGATGAAGCCTCGCCTGCTGTTGCTTGACGAGCCTCTTTCTGCCCTTGACGGCGTCATTAAAGAATCCATCAAGCAAAAGATCAAAGAGATTGTGAACCAATATGGCCTAACCACCATCATGGTTACGCACGATCCCGAAGAAGCGCTCACCATGTCGGACAAGATCCTCATCCTGAATCACGGCAAAGTCGCCCAATACGCGACCCCCGAGAACATCGTTTCAACGCCTGCGAGCCAATTCATCAAAGATTTCATCCTGCGTCAATTGGTCATCAAGCGCAACAACATCTTCGCGCTGTTCGATAACGCTCCCGCTACCATCGCTGCAGGAGGCTCCCTTGCCTAATCCTATCGAAGCGACCATGGGCAACATGCGTCGCTACAAGGGGAAGAAGGAACTGCGCTTCCTTTTCCTCGTCGTGGCTATCGTGTTCGCCGTCGCCCTCGCGCTGCCCCTGATCTGCGTTCTTAGCGAATCGTTCTTGACCGAAGACGGCGCGCTCACCTTGGCGAACTATGCTGCGGTATTCACCGAAGCGAACTTCCTTGAAAGCATCACGAACAGCCTCACGGTTTCGGCTCTTGCAGCTTTCATCTCCATGTCGTTAGCGCTTCTGCTCGCCTACACCGTGAACTGCACCAACCTGCCCCCAGCGTTCAAGAAGGCAGTCGGCCTGCTCACGCAGATGCCCATGCTGCTGCCGACCATTACGTACGGCTTCGCCATCATCTACTCTTTCGGGCGCCAGGGCCTGCTCACCAATATCTTGGGTTTTCAGCCGTTCGATATCTACGGCTTCAATGGCCTACTGATTGGATATGTGATCTACACGCTGCCCATTTCGTTCCTGCTTATCAACAACAGCTTTCATTTCGTCGATAAGCGATTCATGATCGTTTCGCGAATCATGGGCGATTCGGGCTTCGCCACGTTCGTACTGACCATTCTTCGTCCGCTTGCAGGTTCGATGTGCGTGGCGTTCATCCTTTCGTTCTTCTTAAGCTTTACCGACTACGGTATTCCGACATCCGTCGGCGGCACCTATGATGTAGTAGCACTCCAGCTCTACAATCAGATGCTCGGCTCGGTTCCCGATTTCAATCGTGGCGCCGTGATCGCTCTGGTCATGCTTATCCCGTCTCTGCTGAGCATCGTGCTGATGACGCTGATCGAGCGCCATTCCATTCGCTACGACAACGTATCACCCATCGAGATCCCTACCGGTCGCGTACGCGATGCGGTTTGCGGTGCGACATCCGCTATCGTGCTGCTGGGCGTCATCTCGGTCTTCGCCGTGATCCTCATCGTGCCCTTCGTCGATATGTGGCCCTTCAAGCTCACGTTCACCCTGGACCACGTAGCTTCCGTCTTCACCGATCCGGACCTGGCGAACGTATTGACCAATTCTCTTTTGGTTGCTTTCCTGACCGCGATATTCGGCTGCCTGATCGCCTACGCCGCCGCTCTCATCACAGCCCGAAGCGACCTTTCCGCTTCCTCGAAGCGCTCCATCGATTCCATCGCCAGCATCATCAATACCGTACCCGGCATGGTGCTAGGCGTTGGGTATCTGTTGCAGTTTTCGGGAACCCCGCTACAGGGCGGGTTCTTCATCTTGGTACTGTGCAACATCGTCCATTATTTTGCGACGCCTTACCAAATGATGAAAGATTCGCTGACGAAGATGAATGCTTCGTGGGAAACCACCGCGAGCCTCATGGGTGACAGCTGGATCAAGACCGTCATCCGCATCATTACGCCGAATGCGCTACCCACCATTCTGCAAGTGTTCGGCTATTACTTCGTGAACGCCATGGTCACCATCAGCGCGGTCGTGTTCCTCACCAGCGCCCACACTATGGTCATCACCACCAAGATATCCTCGCTCCAGCATGTGGCGGACTTCGATAGCATCTTCGCGATATCGCTGGTCATCCTGGTCATAAACCTGCTGGTGAAAGGCATCATCGCGCTCATCACGCGCCCGCGCACCAAAAAGCGACCCGAACCCATCGTAGCGGTTTCCAACGTCAAGAGCGCGAACAAGCGCACCATTTTGGTGGTCGGCATCGCCATCATGCTGTGCCTGGTCGGTTTCGCGGCATACGACAGCACCAAGCAGACCCGAACCGCCGCTCCCGTGAATTCGAGCGATACCATTATCTACACGAACGCCGACGCAGAGGCCATCGATTCATACCGCGCCGCGCTCGACGAGAACGGTTACGCCGAACAGTACCTTATCCAATCGTTCAGCACCAATGAACTGGGCGGCAAGCTAACGGCCGAAGGATCGAACATCGAAGCCGATGTGGTTACCATGTCGTCGTATTACCTTGATAACGCCCAAGAATCGAACACCATGTTCGCAGATCTGACCGACCTTTCCGCGGTGCCGCTTGATGCTTCGGTGCCCTCATACCGAGCCGAGGCCCAAGCTCAAGAAGGCGCGATTTTCTACAACACCACCGTTATAGAGCAGACGGGACTTCCCGTCCCCACAAGCCTGAAAGATCTAGCCGATCCCCTATACGAAGGCATGGTATCCGCGCCCGACATCAAAGGCTCGTCAACTGGCTGGCTCATGATAATGACGCTCATCGACGCATACGGCGAAGATGAAGCATGCGAGATCTTGACGGGCATATATCGCAATGCGGGCCCCTACCTGTCGCAATCAGGATCGGCACCTATCAAGAACGTTCGCGCCGGCGAGGTCGCCATTGGGTTCGGCCTGCGTCACCAATCCATAGCCGATGCTGCCGACGGCCTCCCCATCGCAACGGTTGATCCCTCCGAAGGCACATACGCCTTAACGGAATCCGTTGCGGTCATCGATCATGGTGAGAACACCGATCCGAATGCTCAAGCCATGGCAGCTCTGCTCATTGATGCTGGGCGCGAACAGATCATGGAAACATACCCTCGCCCCCTCTATGAAGGGGAAAGCGCTCCCGCCAACGCTGCTGCCAACGAACGAGATTTCCCCGAAGCTCTAACGGTCGATCTACTTAAGCAGCACCAAGAACTATCGGAGCAATGCAAGACGGCGGCCCAATAAGCCAATGATTTGATCACACGCGCGGATCCGAACCAAAGCAAGCAAAGCGCACTACTGCGATCCGGCGAACGGATGTGAACTAACGGTTCTCAAACGAAGAAGGAGATTGAAAGACCGTGAAAACCTACAAGTTGCTGACCCCTGGCCCCCTCACCACTACGATGACGGTCAAGGAACAGATGCTATTCGACCATTGCACCTGGGATGACGATTACAAGTCCATCACGCAAGAGATCCGCAGCGAACTCGTTCGCCTGGCTCACTGCGACTCGGAGAAGTACACTACCGTACTCATGCAAGGCAGCGGAACGTTCGGCGATGAATCGGTCCTTACCAGCGTTGTAGGCAACGATGACAAAGTGCTGGTATGCGCCAACGGTGCATATGGTGATCGCCTCGTGAAGATCTGCGCCCAAGCCGGCGTCCCGTTCGTAGAGTACTCGGAACCCTATGACACCATTCCCGACGTTTCGAAAGTGCGCTGCCATCTTGAAGAAGATGCTTCGATCACCCATGTTGCCATGGTGCACAGCGAGACCACTTCGGGCCTGCTGAACGACGTGGAAAGCGTCGGTGCGCTGTGTCGCGAACTAGACAAGGTGTTCATCGTTGATGCCATGTCCAGCTTTGCTTGCGTTGATGTTCCCATGCAGGATTGGGGTATCGACTTCTTGGTAAGCAGCGCCAATAAGGGCATCCAGGGCGTTCCCGGCTTTTCGTTCATCATTTGCCGCACCGACCTTCTTGAAGCAAGCGCCGGCAAGGCTCGCAGTCTTTCCTTAGATCTGTACGGTCAGTGGAAGACCATGGAAGAAGAAGGTGGCAAATGGCGCTACACGTCTCCCACGCATGTAGTGCTAGCATTCGCTCAGGCGCTTCGCGAGCTGAACGAGGAAGGCGGCATCCCCGCTCGTGCTGCCCGTTACGCCGAGAACAACCGCGTTCTTATCGAGCGTATGACCGAAATGGGCTTCAGGACCTACCTCGATAACAACCAAGGCCCCATCATCACGACGTTCTATTACCCCGAGGATGTTGATTTCACTTTTGCCGAGATGTACGAGTACATCAAAGCTCGCGGTTACGTTATCTACCCAGGTAAAACCACCCATGAAGAAACCTTCCGCCTAGGGAACATCGGCGAGATCTACAAGGAAGATATCTTGAACGTGACCGATATCTTCGCTGATTTCTTGGCAGAGAAGCGCACTAACTAACTCGCACGCTTCTCGTAGGAGCGCCCGTAAACCGCGCGCCAACCAACCCGGGAAGCGCACCGCCACATATCGACCGATCCCGGCACGCTTCCCGCAGAGGTGTATCGCAGATCGCGCATCAAAGCCACTGGCACTGCGTTATTGACCCCCGTTATTAGATCGCACGTATTTCGGACGGTTCACAGAGCCGTCCAGATCAGGAGAAGCAACAATGAAAAAGTATGTGATTTTCGACTGGGCGGGAACCACCGTTGACTACGGCTGCTTCGCCCCCGTTCAGGCCTTCATGGAAACGTTCAAGGCCGCCGGCGTTGAACCCACCATGGAAGAGACCAGAGCGCCCATGGGCATGCTTAAGATCGATCACATTCGCACCATGCTGCACATGGATCGCATCGAAAAGGAATGGATCCGCATTCACGGTGCCGCACCGACCGAAGACGACGTCCAAAAGCTCTACGAACCCTACGAGGAAAAACTGCTGTCCATTCTGCACAACTTCGCCGATCCTAAGCCGGGCGTGCTTGATGCGATAGCAGAGCTTCGCGCCATGGGCATCAAGATCGGCTCCACTACTGGCTACAACGACAAGATGATGGCCATCGTCGCACCGCAGGCAGCCGAAAACGGATACGCCCCCGACGCCATGATTACACCCGATACGGTAGGCGGAAAGGGTCGCCCTTATCCGTATATGGTATTTGCCAACATGATGGAGCTAGGCGCCGCCAACGTCGATGAGGTAGTTAAGGTGGGCGATACCATCTCCGACATCAAAGAGGGTCTTGCAGCAGGCGTATTTAGTGTTGCAGTGATCGAGGGCAGCTCCGAAATGGGTCTGACCCAGGAAGAGTTCGAAGCCCTGTCCGTCGAAGAGCAGGACGCAGCGTGCGCCAAGGTAGAAGCAACGTTTTACGCCGCAGGAGCTCATGCGGTGATCCGCACTATGGCAGAACTGCCCGCACTTGTTCGTCAGCTTTCCTAGCGAGTCCAGCACTGAACTTCGCTCGCTCGCCGCCCGACTCAGCATTATGCCAGGTCGGGCGGCAGTGCGTTAGAGCCGTTCCTCCCATTCGGGCTCCTTGAAGCCGATCAGGACGAAATCATTGCCAACAACAAGCGGACGCTTCACCAGCATGCCATTGGTCGCCAGCAGTTCGAAGGCCTCATCATCGGTCATGCCTTCTTCGAAACGCTTCTTTACGCCAAGTTCGCGATACAACATGCCGCTCGTATTGAAGAAGCGACGCAACGGCAACCCGCTTTTCGCCTGCCACGCACGCAATTCGTCAGCCGAAGGATTATCTTCGACAATGTGGCGATCGATGTATTCGACTCCATGCTCGTCGAGCCACTTCTTTGCTTTCCTGCAAGTAGAGCACTTGGGATATTCCAAAAACATAACCTGAGTCATAAGAGCATCCTTTTCTTTTTAAAAGCCAGGCAGCCATTTAGCTCAAGCGAGGCCCGTAGTCTTTTTCTCGGCCTTCACGCAATACGCGCATCATATCGCGCGTCAATGAATAATCCGACTCCTCCTTGGGGAGCTCTTCTCTCGGCAGCCATTCAGCATGCTCCAGCTCGTGCTCGTCAAGCGTAATGCGAGCGTCGCCATCTAGTTCACAGAAGAACCCGAACAACAACGAAGAGGACGGCGGCCACGGCTGGCTCTTGTAGTAACGCAGGTTCTTTACGCTAAGTCCCACCTCTTCCATTACCTCGCGATGTACGGTCTGCTCGACCGTTTCACCCATTTCGCAAAAGCCCGCCACAAGCGCATACCGCTTGTACTCGCGATTAGCATAACGCGACACCAGGACCCGATCGGTCACTGGGTCGACAATGCCGATAATGACCGCCGGGAACAGCTTCGAGAACTCCATCGTATTGCACTCAGGACAACGTACCATGCGTTCCACTTCGTCATGCACCATACGGCTCCCGCACCGACCGCAGAACCGACGCTGGTCGTACCACACGGCATATTCATAGCCCGCCATACCAGCGAACACTCGATGACGCGGCTGATGGAAGTGCAGCATGGATATTGGCATAAATCGCCAGTGCAGCGCATTCGGGGAGTCGGCCGCTTGGCCGCCGTCCACCTGGCCATCATCCACTTGACCACCCCGCGATCCGCCCGTCGATTCAGCAGACAAGCCCCCTGATCGCCCATTCTTCGAACCACCCGTCAGATCGTCCAGCGAGCCACCTATCGACGGATCCGTCAATCCACCTCGCGCATCACCCGTCGAGCCAGCAAGGAACTTCTCAAGTGTTTCTTCGTCTACTTCGCAGTGAAAGTACGCTGTTTCGCCAACCGTGAACAGGAAAAAGGCTTCTGGATGAGTGCCGTCGGCTTTAGTAAGTCCTCGCTGAGCCACCTTCGGCCCCACAACACCCGCATCGCACAAAAGCTGGTAGCTGGGAAACCGCAATGGTGATTCATGCTTGTCGATTTCCGCATTGGGCCACGTTTTGGCAGTAGCGCCCGCCTCAAGTGCGGCCGTCTGCGCCGATTCTGCACCTGCAACGAGCACGCTCGAACCTCGATAGATAAGCACTCTGTCAGTCGGCTCAGGGTCAACCCACGCAAAATCGTTACAGAACTCATATGGTTCAATTTCCTGGAACACGTGCGCCACCTTCTTATTTATCGTCTTAGCCCACTATACTCCTTGCACTTCACGGTAACGCTCGGACCCTACGATCATCCCAAAGAAGAACGCACTCATCAGTTGGTTTACTATTGCAGACATACAAGCATCTATTCAGAGGAGGACTCACATGAGCGATCCGCACTCCACCACGGACACCACAGGAGACGAATATACATCAGGTGCCTCGCACGTCTCGCAAGCCAACCATACCCCAGGCGTCCCCTACGCCCCACATGCCCCGAACGATCCACGCGCCCCACGTATCTCATACGCTCCACGATCCCCACGTGTTCCCGAATTGATCGACATCGAGCAAGTAAGCGAGGGGTGGGTGAACAAGTATCTGCTCCACTACCGAAAACCGGACGGATCACCCTATACCTACGAAAGTGTTTCGCGAAAAAAGCTCGACGAATACCACAAGGAGCTCATGCACAACGCTACTGTCAATTCGTCCAATCAAGGTACGAGCGAACCGCGCGATCAAAGCACGCAAAAATCTCAGGGCCAAAGCACATGCGATTCGCCCAGTCAAAGCGCCTTTTGCGATGGTGTCTGCATTGTGCCCGAACTGCCAGATGGATCATATTTGCTCATCAAAGAATTCCGCTATCCCCTGAATGCCTTTTGCGCCGCCTTCCCTGCGGGACTTATCGACCCCGGAGAAACTCCCGAAGCCGCCATCGATCGCGAGTTACAAGAAGAAACCGGCTATCGCGTGCGCACTGAAGAAGCGAATGCGATTCGCCTGCTCTCGAAGACAGGGTTCTCCTCCACGGGCATGACCGATGAGAACATACAGGTGGCATTCGTGAAGGCACAGATCGCCGGAGCAGCCCGACCAGAGCCCTCCGAACTCATAGAGCCCTTCACCCTGAAGAGAACCGCCATTCGCGCATTTCTCGACGAAACACCCTATCTTCTTGGCACACGTACGCAGCTCATCCTCGAATTGCTCGCCGTACAATGAGGCTCGCCGAAAGGACCCCTCCCCCGACACAAAGCCATTGCGCACTATCGCGAGGTGCTTTTTATGTGTTGAACTCGCCGCTTACTGAAACAAGACCGTTTCTTGCTAGAACGAACCCATCCTTTAATAACGCCACAAAGATAAACACCTTCGATATTTCCAGATTTCGGGGGGGGGTGCTTGGTCAAATTTCCCAGATTTCGAGGGTGCTTGGTCATATATCGATGTTACGACGGTGTTGCTCCCTAATTTCACCATCAGGATGGTCAAATAAAAATGTTTCGAATGGATTTGGATCATTTTTCTACCCGAAATCACCCAACAGCACCGTCGAAACATCGATATTTGACCAAGAGACCCCGTTTTTCTGCATAACTCCGCTCGGAGGAGCAGCGTGGAAAGAAAGTAGCATGCAGCACCATCGCAAAACCGAACGTAGTACCATCACGAGACCACACCCAACTCCGATCGCGGCGTAAACATAGCCCTTACAACAAAACCCCTGCTGGATGTATCCAACAGGGGTTCATGCATGTTATGAGGGCAGCTCACGTTAAGCATGCCAGAGCGAATCGCTCACATCAAGCGAGCGACTGCCTGCACAGGTTACTAGTCCTGTGCAGCGAAGATCTCGATGGAATCGCCTTCAGCGATCGTGACCATGGCCTTCTTCCACGTACGAGTGGAACCGGTCTGATAACGTACGCGCTTGGGCTTAGCCTTAACGTTGGAGGTGTTGACCTTTACCACCTTTACGTCGAAGATCGCTTCGACAGCCTGAGCGATCTCTACCTTGTTAGCGCTCTTAGCTACCTCAAAGGTATAGACGTTCTCCTCCATGCGCATGTAGGTGTGCTCCGAAATGATCGGGCGAATGATAACCTCGCGGGGATCCTTCATTATGCAAGCACCTCCTCGATGCGGGTCAAAGCAGCGCTCGTGAATACGAGAGCTTTGTTGTCGATAAAGTCGAGCGTGTTGGCCTCGGAAATGCCGATGGTGCGAACCTGAGGAAGGTTGCGGAAAGACAGATAGGTGTTCACGTCTTCATCGCCAATTACGAGCGTTACGCGACCTTCAAGGCCAAGGCTCTTCAGAACCTCAACTGCCTGCTTGGTAGAGGGCTTCTCAAAAGTAAGAGAATCAACTACTACCAGTTCGCCGTCAGCGAGCTTAGCGGACAGAGCAGAACGCATAGCCAGCTTAACGACCTTTGCAGGTACCTTGAATGCATAAGAGCGAGGATGAGGACCGAATACGGTACCGCCGCCTGCCCATTGAGGAGCACGAATCGTACCCTGACGAGCACGACCAGTACCCTTCTGGCGCCAAGGCTTCTTGCCGCCGCCACGAACCTGACCACGGGTCAAGGTGTCATGAGTACCAGCACGACGAGCAGCGCGCTGAGAACGAACCACCTCGTGCATTACATGCACGTTGGGCTCAATGCCAAAGACTGCTGCGGACAGCTCGGTATCCTGTACCTTCTTGCCGCTGGCGTCTTTCACTTCAATACTTGCCATAATCTATAAACTCCTTCGCATCGTTTCTAAGCCATGCGAATACGAACCACGCCGTTTTTGCCACCAGGAACAGCGCCCTTGAGCATAATGAGGTTCATATCTTCGTCTACGCGGACAACTTCAAGGTTCTTGGTCGTGACGGTATCGCAACCCATGTGACCCGGAAGGCGAACGCCCTTGAACACGCGGGAAGGATAAGCGCACTGACCAACAGAACCGGGAGCGCGATGGAAGTGAGCACCGTGTCCACCGGGGCCACCGCCGAAGCCGTAGCGACGCATAACGCCAGCGAAGCCCTTACCCTTAGAGGTACCGGTCACGTCGACCTTCTTTACCTCTGCGAAGTTAGCAACGCTTACTTCTTCGCCAACGGTGTGCTCGGTTGCGTCAGCAACGCGAACCTCGCGAAGATAGCGAACCGGCTCAACGCCCTGCTTGGCGAAATGACCAGTCATAGGCTTGTTGACCTTGTTTTCCTTAACCGTGCCAAAACCGAGCTGAACTGCTTCGTAGCCGTCAGTTGCTGCGGTCTTGACCTGGCAGACCTTGTTAGGAGCTGCCTGAACTACCGTAACGGGAATGACCTTGCCGTCTTCATCGAAAAGCTGGGTCATGCCGATCTTGGTACCGTAGATAGCGTTAATCATCTAGTATCACACTCCCCTACAGCTTAATCTCGATGTCAACGCCAGCAGGAAGATCAAGACGCATCAGGGAATCAACCGTGGAAGGGGTTGGATCCAGGATGTCGATCAGGCGCTTATGAGTGCGCATTTCAAACTGCTCGCGAGAGTCCTTGTTTACGTGCGGACCTTTAACAACGCAGTACAGGTTGCGCTCGGTCGGCAGCGGAATAGGACCGGAAACCTTAGCACCCGTCTTCTGTGCGGTGTCTACGATCAACTTCGTGGACTGATCCACGATCTCATGATCGTAACCCTTCAAGCGGATGCGGATATTCTCTTTAGCCACTTTTACCTCCATTGTGAGCGGTGGATGCTTAAGCCCAGAGGCTTAAGCATTGCCACCAGCCTTGCTGATAATCTCGTCTGCGACGCTCTTGGGAACAGGCTCGTAAGAGTCGAACTGCATGGTGTAGGTCGCGCGACCCTGAGTGCCACTGCGCAGGTCGGTTGCATAACCGAACATCTGACCCAGCGGAACCTTAGCGGAAATGCATACCGCGCTACCACGCTGCTCCTGGCCCTGGATGATGCCACGGCGGCTTGGGATGTCGCCCATTACGAAGCCGGTGTACTCTTCAGGAGTTTCAACCTCAACGGCCATAACAGGCTCGAGGATGACCGGATCGGACTTCTTGAGCGCGTCCTTGATAGCCATAGAACCAGCGACCTTGAACGCAGCTTCAGAAGAGTCAACGTCATGATAAGAACCGTCAACCAATTCAACACGAATGTCTTCAACAGGATAGCCTGCCAGAACACCGGAGTTGAGAGCTTCCTGAATACCCTTATCGATAGCAGGAATGTATTCCTTCGGAACAACACCGCCAACGATCTTGTTCTCGAATTCGTAACCCTTGCCAGCTTCCTGAGGATACATGTTGATGATCGCATGGCCGTACTGACCGCGACCACCGGACTGACGGACGAACTTGCCCTCAGCACCCATGACCTCGTGACCAGGACGTTCGCGATAAGCAACCTGGGGCTTACCAACGTTAGCCTCGACCTTGAACTCGCGGAGCAAACGGTCGATGATGATCTCCAAGTGGAGCTCGCCCATACCAGCGATGATGGTCTGACCGGTTTCATGGTTAGTGGAAACGCGGAACGTAGGATCTTCTTCAGCGAGCTTCTGAAGAGCGATGCCCATCTTGTCCTGCTCGGCCTTGGTCTTAGGCTCAACAGCAATATCGATAACAGGATCAGCGAACTGCATGGACTCGAGGATGATAGGAGCATCTTCAGCGCACAGCGTGTCACCAGTGGTGGTGTTCTTCAGACCTACGACGGCAACGATGTCGCCAGCAGCGCAGTTGTCAACGTCGATACGGTTGTTGGAGTGCATCTGGAGCAGACGACCGATACGCTCTTTCTTGTCCTTAGATGCGTTGAGCACGTAAGAACCGGAATCCAAAGCGCCGGAGTATACACGCAGATAGGTGAGCTTACCAACGAAGGGGTCGGTCATGATCTTGAAAGCCAAGGAAGAGAAAGGAGCCTTCGGATCAGAAGGACGTGCTTCTTCTTCGTCGGTTTCAGGGTTAACGCCCTTGATGGAAGGAACATCGATAGGAGCAGGCAGGTAATCTACAACTGCGTCCAAGAGTTCCTGAACACCCTTGTTCTTGTAGGAAGAGCCTACGAAAACAGGATGGATCTTGCAGTCGATGGTGCCCTTACGAAGAGCAGCCTTGAGTTCCTCTACGGATACCTCTTCCTCCATGAGGACCTTTTCCATCAGGTCGTCATCGCAGTCAGCAGCAGCCTCGAGAAGTTCCTGGTGACGGATCTCTGCCTCTTCAGCGAACTCAGCAGGGATAGCATCCATAGGCTCAGGATAGGTCATACCCTTGTCGTCGGCCTTGAAGTCCCATGCAGTCATGGTGACCAGGTCGATTACGCCCCAGAAGTTATCCTCAGCGCCCATGGGCATCTGAGCAGCGACAGCAGGAGCATCCAGGCGATCCTTCATGGTCTGGATCGCATGGAAGAAGTCAGCACCGATACGGTCGTACTTGTTGATGTAAGCGATACGAGGAACACCATAGCGGTCAGCCTGACGCCAAACCGTTTCGGACTGAGGCTGAACACCAGCAACAGCGTCGAAAACAGCAACGGTGCCGTCGAGAACACGCAGGGAACGTTCTACCTCAGCGGTGAAGTCAACGTGGCCGGGTGTGTCGATGATCTGGAAACGATATTCCTGATCGTCCTTTTTCCAGAAGCAGGTGGTAGCTGCAGCGGTAATGGTTACGCCGCGCTCCTGTTCCTGAACCATCCAGTCCATGGTAGCTGCACCGTCATGAACCTCACCGATCTTGTGGGTCTTGCCGGTGTAGTACAGGATGCGTTCCGTGGTAGTGGTCTTGCCGGCATCGATGTGAGCCATGATGCCGAAGTTACGAGTGTGGTCAAGAGATGTTTTCGCCATATCTAGTCCACGCCTCCCTTACCAACGATAGTGCGAGAACGCACGGTTGGATTCTGCCATCTTGTAGAGGTCCTCACGCTTCTTGATGGATGCGCCGGTGTTCTCTGCTGCGTCCATGATCTCGCCAGCGAGGCGTTCTTTCATGGTGTTCTCCTTGCGCTTGCGGGAGAAGTCGACCATCCAGCGGATGGCGAGGGTGGTAGCACGACGAGAGTTGACCTCCATCGGTACCTGGTAGGTAGCACCGCCAACACGCTTAGGCTTTACCTCGAGCGTAGGGCGAATGTTGTCCATTGCCTTCTTAAAGACAGTCAGAGCGTCCTGACCGGTCTTTTCAGCAACGATATCGAAAGCACCATATACGATGCCCTCAGCGGTAGATTTCTTACCGTCAAGCAACACCTTGTTGATCAGCTGCGTGACCAAGCGGTTGTTGAAGCGGGCGTCCGGCTGCACTTCGCGGCGGACTGCTGCTGCACGACGCGGCATATATCTTCCTTTCGGTTAAGCGACTTAAAAAATCGCAGATTACTTACTTCTTAGGCTTTTTTGCGCCGTAACGGCTGCGAGCCTGTGCGCGACCATCTACTGCTGCGCAGTCGAGAGCAGCGCGGATGATCTTATAACGAACACCAGGAAGGTCCTTTACACGACCGCCGCGGAGCAGAACCATAGAGTGCTCCTGGAGGTTATGACCGATACCTGGGATATAAGCGGTTACTTCCATGCCGTTTACCAAGCGTACACGAGCTACCTTACGAAGTGCCGAGTTAGGCTTCTTAGGGGTAGTGGTGTAAACACGAGTGCATACGCCACGCTTCTGCGGGTTGCCTTTGAGCGCCGGGGTCTTCTTCTTGTCGACCTGCTTGGCGCGGCCCTTACGGACCAACTGATTAATAGTAGGCAAGACTCAACTCCTTTTCTTGTTAGTTCTTACATGCCTTTTAGTGTTTTCCTGTGCGTTCTGCAGTTACGCACGCGAAAACATACGCCTCACAAAGAGACGCGGGGATGAACTTTATCACCCGCTATATGGCTTGTCAAACGCCACGCACCCGGGTGTATCCATACACTTCACAACTAGTTTACTATTCCATTTCCTTATAGGTTATTTCCCCAGTTCAGCGATAATAGAAGAGATCATACTTGAGGGGATATGGAAGGCATGATTCGCGCTATGGGGATACGCTCTTTAAACAAAACACAAATCGGGCACAGAACACACTCCTTTTTAAAGGCGGGCATTGCGATCTGCCTTGCATCCTGCGCGGCGCTCCTATGCGCGTGCAGCACACCTATGGGCACCCACGCTCTTTCCTTAAAAGCGTTCACCAGTGCAGAGCCCATCGATTCCAGCCCGACCAACGCCCGCCACATACCCGCAGCGTACCTCGAGCCTTCATCTACCTATACTTCTTACGATGATTCGAATCAGATCGTGAGCCTCACTACTCGCTACACGCTCTACGCGACGATCGACAGCGCCGAGGTTCCCAAGGAAGTGACCTACGCTTCGACGTCAGATGCGGTCACCCTCTCTGTTCCTCACGAAATTCCCGCCGAGGAAATGATCAGCTTACCGGATGCGGCAGACAACCCTATCATGAGCACGCTCGCCTGGCTGCAACGCGCAAGCGCGAGCCCCACCCCCACCGAATCGGTCACGGTATCGGGGCAGGATGCCTGCGATTCACTGCGCCTGATCATTGAAATCGAAGCCACCCCCGAAGCTATACAAAGCCTCTATAGCGATTGCTTCATCGGGCCGAAACCGTCCCTAAAAAGCGCCAACCCACCGAAGCAGGCCGATGCGGACGCGATCCCCACCATCAACCAACAGCTCGCCGCCCTGTATCTGCTCCACAACGACTTCCTTACCGTAACTGCAAGCTACGACGACGGAACGAACATTTCCAAAGCGTATTCGATCCGTGCGGGACAGATCGCCGACAATTCCATCAAGTCGTTCGAGATATCGGAATCCGCTTAGCCTTACCCAGGCCCCACGACAATACAGCGCCACCCTCGAAACCTGGACCAAGCCATATCGACCCCTGCGCACGCTCCACAGCACAAGATGTGCGAACACATTACGCCCACCCATCCCATGTCGATCGAAATGCGCGAACCATAGTCAAGCGACAGTACACACCGCACCTACGCCGTCCCTCATGCTTCCCACCTAAAAAGCGCACACAAAAACGAACACAAACGCGACAGACGGTTTAGAATACGTGCAAGACTCGCATGCCACAAGATGCGAGCGCACAAGAGAAAGAAGGGGACATGAAAAACAGCGTGGCCACGTTTCGTTCTATGAAGGAAGCGGGCACCAAGATCTCTATGTTGACCGCCTACGATTATTCGACCGCGAAACTGGTAGACGAAGCTGGGATCAATTCCATTTTGGTGGGTGATTCCCTGGGCATGGTAATGCTCGGATACGAAGATACCCTCTCCGTCACCATGGAAGATATGATCCATCACACCGCTGCAGTAACGCGAGGCGCCGCCAATGCGCTCGTAGTGGCCGATATGCCGTTCATGAGCTATGAGGTATCCGTCGAAGAGGCAGTGCGCAACGCAGGGCGCCTCATGAAGGAAGGCCGCGCGAACGCCGTTAAATTGGAAGGCGGCGTAAAGGTCGCCCCTCAGATCAAAGCGATCACGAAAGCCGGCATCCCCGTCTGCGCCCACATCGGCCTCACGCCACAGTCAATCAATGCATTCGGCGGTTTCAAAGTGCAGGGTAAGTCAGCTGAAGCAGCGCAAGCGCTCATTGATGATGCGCTCGCCATCCAAGAAGCAGGCGCCTTCGCGGTAGTGCTCGAATGCGTTCCCGCCAAACTCGCCGCTATCATATCCGAAAAGCTCACGATCCCCACTATCGGCATCGGTGCGGGTGCTGGCTGCGATGGCCAGGTCCTGGTATACCAGGACATGCTCGCCCTGTTCTCGGACTTCAAGCCCAAGTTCGTCAAGCACTTCGGCAACCTGGGACCGCAAATGGTCGAAGCATTCAAGGCCTATGACGAAGAAGTGAAAGCGGGCACCTTCCCTGCCGATGAGCACACCTTCGCCATCAACGACGACGTGCTTGAGAAGCTGTATTAATTCGAAGAGGAACACCATGGAAATCATTACCACCGTTGCAGAAATGAAGGCCCGCGTCGCGCAATGGAAAGCACAGGGTCTGACCATCGGTCTCACCCCCACCATGGGCGCCCTTCATGAAGGCCATATGTCACTCATGGAACGTGCGCGCAAAGAATGCGATCGCGTTGTCACGAGCGTATTCGTGAACCCGATCCAATTCGGTCCCAATGAAGATTACGACTCCTACCCCCGCGATCTAGAGCGCGATGCTGCCATCGCAGAATCAAAAGGGGTCGATGTCGTCTTCCATCCCAGCGTGGAAGAGATGTATCCCAAGAACTACAACACCTACGTGGTCATGGAAACGCTCACCGATAGCCTATGCGGCGCTAAGCGTCCCGGGCATTTTCGCGGCGTCTGCACGGTGGTGAATAAGCTTATCAATATCGTCGACCCCGATATGGCGTTCTTCGGACAAAAAGATGCTCAGCAGCTCGCCATCATCAAACGCATGGTGGCCGATCTCAACATGCGCGTTAAGGTATATGGTTGCCCCATCGTGCGCGAAGAAGATGGCCTGGCGAAAAGTTCGCGCAACACCTATCTTTCCGATGAAGAACGCCGTGCGGCGCTGTGCTTATCGCGTTCGATCTTCAAGGCGCAAGAGCTCATCGAATCGGGTGAACGCGATGCTTCCGCTATCCGCGCAGCAGTATGCAGCACTATCGAAGCCGAACCGCTTGCGTCGATCGATTACGTTGAAGTGGTCGATCTGGGCGACATGCAGCCCGTCAGTACGCTTGACGAGGCGGGTCTTGTCGCTATTGCGGTATACATTGGTAAAACCCGTTTGATAGATAATTACCTGTTTGATTTTACTGAATAGTCTTGCATTCCGCCTGCAAGGGTGTAAAAATACCGTGGGCGTGCGTACAGAGAGGTGCACTTATCTTTACGCGCTATCAACCGAACCGAGGGAAGATCGAAACTAGAAGGAAGGTTCTATCCTCATGCTGCTTAATGTACTTAAGGGCAAAATTCATCGAGCAACGGTTACTCAGGCGGAGCTCGACTATATTGGCTCCATCACCATCGATTCGCAGCTCATGGAAGCAGCGGGAATCATGGAATACGAGCTGGTTACCATTTCTGATTGCGAAAATGGCAACCGTCTTGAAACGTACGTTATTGCCGGCGAACCTGGCAGCGGCGTCATTTGCCTGAACGGCGCTGCGGCGCACCTGGTGAACGTAGGAGACAAGGTCATCATCATGAACTACTGCCAGATGACCCCTGAAGAATTCGCCGATCCCGACAATGCACCCCACGTTGTTTTCGTAGATGACGACAACAAGATCAGCCGTCTTTCCCGCTACGAAAAGCACGGAAAGCTGGAAGACCTGAAATAGTTCTTCTGTACCATACTTAAACAAAAGCGCGGTCAGCATCAAGCTGCCGCGCTTTTTTTCATTCCAGAAAAGCGAGGGTTAGCGAACAAAATGCACGCCCCCGCTTCGGCTTAGCAGATGAAATGTCGGCTTAGCGGACAAAAGGTCCTAGGCCCAGGAGACGGAACCCTGGCCCAGCCTAGATCTTTACCGCAAGGTAGTGCAAAAGCGCCGAACGCGAATCTTTGCGCTTCGTTTGGCTTACCGGAACTTCCTCGCCCGATGTCATAACGAATGCGCTTTTATTGAGCTCGCTCACATAATCCAGGTTCACGATAAAGCTCTTATGGCACTGCACGAATTGATCGGGCAGTACCGAAGCGGCGTGAGCGAGAGAACCATAGACATCGATCACTTCATTAACGGTATGAATGCGCAGCTTGCGACGAAGGCTTTCGACGTAAGCGACATCAGCATACTTAAGAAGCCGCACCGTGGTTCCTATTTTCAAAGGCATGCAAGCACGTGCATGCTCGGCGAGTTGAGAAAGAGCCATGGCCAAAGCGCGATCGATGCTCTCTTGAGCAAAAGGGGCTTCAAGAAAGTAGCAATGATTGGTTTCGTAAATTGATGAAGTATAGCGTCCTGATTCAGCTACATATACGATCTGCGTACGAGCAAGATGGGAGCGATTCGACTGAACGAACTCAACACCAGCTGGCGCATCGGTAGAGCCCATCCATACATCGACGAACAAAACACTGACGATATTGCCTTCGGCAAGGTAATCCGCAAGATCGCTCGATGAAAAGAACGGCGCGACCTCGAATGCTTCTTTGCGTGGATTGCTTTTAACGAATTCTTCGATCGCGCGCACATCTTTCGAATTGGCCCTAAAAATTTGTGCAGTAAAAAAAAAATTACCCCCCCCCCCCCGGCAAAAATCGAACTTGATTCATATACGTTGTGGTGAAGAAAGGGGCAGCTTACTTCGGTCAAAAGAAGCGTTTTGCCTACGCTCATTCACGACGATTATTTTAAATAAGGTGAGCGAAATGTTAGCAAATGAACAGGGGTTTTATCCCTTATTTGGTACCATCCAAGCTTTTTTGGTAACAACTAATGCCTGGTTGTTCGTCGTGAAAGAATCCCAAAAACCAACAGATCTATGTTTTTGTTGGGTACATAGATCTTAACGCTCGCCGTAAATAAAAAACGCCCGCCACTCCGAATTGGGGTGACGGGCGATGCTATGAGAGCGTTGCGATCTTTCTCTTATCAAACGTTCCCGTTCGCTTGACTCATGATCAGTGACCGCATTCGTGCTGTGGCTCTACCCTTTAGAAATGCGGGCCTACGCCTCGAGCAAAGGCGCTGCAACCTGCTTTTTACGGGAAAGTACACCCGGCATCCATACCGCGGCAGAAGAATCGATGCCGAACACACGATCGACCTTCTTATGGTCGCCTTCAACAAGGAAATTAGAGCCTTCAGCGATGATATCCGTCACCAACAGCAATACGAACACGTAGCCGTTCTTCTCCTGCAGATCACGCAAGAAGGCGCGGATCTCATCTTCACGTTGCATAACTGCATCAAGCGTGACCGTTTCGCGCTGGGCAATGAGGATAGTGCCTTCGGGGATCTTGAATTCCTTGGAATCGGCCATTACCAGCGTCTCAAGATCCATTTCAGCATCACCGCCGCGTGCATTGAACACATGCAAACCGAACTCGACGGGATCTTTACCGATGATGCCCGCGAGGAACTCCACCTGCTCGCGATCGATATCGGTTGCCGTAGGCGACTTCAGGATGACCGTGTCGGTCAGAATTGCAGACAAAAGCGTTGCAGCGATTCCTTCGGGGATATCGATACCCGCCTCACGCAGCTTGAGCGTAATGATAGTGCCGCACGAACCCACAGGCATGTTGGTAAAACGAATGGGCTGATTCGTGGTTACATCGCCAATGCGATGATGGTCAAGGATCTCAACGACCTCAGCCTCGCACAGCCCGTCGACCGCCTGAGAGAGCTCATTGTGGTCGACCAGGGCGACCTTGCGGCGTGGCTTAGCGGCAACATCAGAGCGCGTCACGATACCGACAGCCACCCCATCGTCATCAAGCACGACCGCTTCGCGCAATTCGTTAGCCATGAGGTCTTCGAACACTTCGTTGAACAGGTCATCGGAAGACACCTCCAGTGCTGCGGTATCAACGATGGTCGATACCGGCTGAGTCAAAGACGACTGCAGATCCTCAAATACCGCTTCGCTCTCAAGGCAGGCCGCAGAAATATAGAGCTCAGCGATCTTGCGCGAAGATGCGAGTCCTACATATTTACCCGCTTCATCAGTCACCACGACGGAACGGATATCGTTCTTCGCAAGAAGACGAGATGCCTCGAGCAACGTTGCGGTAGCAGGCAAGCTGATAACCGGAGTGCTCATGATGTCTTGAACACGTGCATATACATGCGAAATGAGCTGAGGGGCCTCCAGGCCATATTCACCCAGGATAGCCTCGGATTCATCAGGAAGAGGACCCAGGCGGCACGGAACGTACTCGAATTCTTCCGCATCCGGGTTCTGCGCCAATTCGCGCTTCATCATTTCATTTTTATAGTAGGCAAAACCCACCGCACCGGCGATGGAGTCGTTGTCGGGGTTCTTATGACCGACAATAAGAACGGGCGTAGCCATTCGACCTCCTCTAAGCGCGCTCTGCGCGCACATACGTACAAAACGTTTTCATTGTACGCGCTTATAGGCCTAAAGAAGAAAAAACGTTAAAGTTCTGCGCAGGAAAATAGTGCGCAGTGTCCATAACGATCGCGTTTCAAGTACACGCGGAACAAGGATATCTTCTCTTACGATCACGTTCCGAGCACTCACGACTTCGCGCTTGCTACGCTGCCATCGCCGGATCTTGCGGGCCATCGTCGTAACGAGCATCGATGCGGCGGTTACGGACATAGACCCCCCAATTAACACCGAGCGCAACAAGATTGATGAAATACACCGCAAGGACCCAGTTCAAGTTGCCGCTTACGAACTTTGCGGCTATACCTGCAACATATCCAAGTGATATAAGCGCCAGGAACTGCCAACTCGTCCCCGCTGCTGTTCGCGCCTTATAAGACTTCCATGCGTTCATCGGCCACGATAGACCAAAACAGACCAACATGACCGCTTCGAGCACCTCTGCCATGAGAGCTGCCTTCCTTTCGCTTCGAACACCCCTGCTCAAAGCACCTCACCAGGTGCTTTGCTATGGCACGAAAGCTACCCCGCAACAAGATCGATCAGCTTCGAGCACTGCGAAGCGATCACTCAGTGCATAGGTCCCGGCAGTTATCCAACATAATGCCGCCCTCTGTGCCATATGCCATCTACCTGTACTACTCTCCTTTGAGCGGGATGCGAAGCCGATCTATCCAATCTTCACGATAGGCGCATAATCCTTCAGGAGCTTCTTGGTCTGTCCCGTACGTGAGAACCGAACATGAAGCGTATCGCCGTCCACTTTCAGTATGGTGCCACGGCCGAACACCTTGTGGTCGACCGCATCGCCCTTCGAGAAGGTCATATTCGCTGCCGCTTTCTTGCCCGCGTTCGCATTAGTCTTGGGGCGAGGGCGGGAACCCGATGCGCTCGACTGACCGAATACGCGACCACCGCCCGCTTCGACACCTGACCCTGCAATACCGCGACGACTGCCGCGCTTTTCCCAACCAGAACCGGAAAAACCGGACGAGCCCATACCGATGTTGTGACGTAGGTCGTCGGGGATCTCGCCAATGAAGCGCGAGGGAGGATTCGCGCTCGACTGACCGAAGATCTGGCGGGTGAAAGCGTTCGTCAGATACAAGCGCTTACGAGCGCGCGTAATAGCCACGTAGCACAGACGGCGTTCTTCCTCGAGACCTTGCGCGTCTTGTGATGAATTGCCGTGAGGGAACAGAGATTCCTCCATACCTGCCACGAACACGCAATCGAATTCAAGGCCCTTGGCGGCATGGATGGTCATCATGGTGACCGCCGAACCGTCGTCGCTCATGGTATCCATATCAGTACGCAACGTGACCCATTCAGTGAAATCAGCGAGGGAATTCGCTTGGAACGTGCGCACCGGTGGCTGACTGGCTTCCTCATCATCTACAGCTACCGTCGGCGCCTCGAACAACGCGTCGGCATCATCGTGAGTTTGCGCATATTCGTCAACGACACCGAAGAACTCCTGAATGTTCTCAATGCGCCCCTGCGCCTCGTCGGAGCCCACCGCACGATACGCTTCAATGATCCCCGCCTTATCGACGATCATCTCAACGACCTTACGCAGATCGCCTTCATAGCTTTGCGCCTCGCGGATCATCGCCGTGAATTCCCCGATCGCACGTCGGGTAGCGGGCCTGATCTCCTCATCGGCTACACATAATTCAGCCGCCTGCAAGAACGTGCAGCCCACCTCACGCGCAACATAATCAATATGCTCGACCGTGGTTGAACCGATACCGCGCTTCGGCGTGTTGATAACACGATGGCCGGCAATATCATTGGCAGGATTCACCACCAAACTCAGATACGCCATCACGTCGCGGATCTCAGCACGATCGAAGAAGCGCGTACCACCTACCAGGCGATACGGAACACCCGCGCGCAACAGCATATCTTCCAACATACGGCTCTGCGCATTGGTACGATAAAAGACCGCGATCTGGTTGTACGCCGTACCCCTACCGTGCAGCTTTTCTATCTCGCCGGCGATCCAACGCCCCTCATCACGTTCGTCAGTCGCCATATACACCGAGAGCTTTTCACCATCGGGCTGCGAAGTGAAGAGCTTTTTCGGCTTACGGGTCATATTGTTGGCGATGACCGCGTTCGCCGCCGCCAGAATATTACCCATCGAACGATAGTTCTCTTCAAGCTTCACCACATGCGCATTGGGATAGTCCTGCTCAAAGTCGAGAATGTTGCTCAAGTCGGCACCACGCCACGAATAAATGGACTGGTCATCGTCGCCAACGACCATGATGTTCTGATGTGCCGACGCCAGCAACTGCGTCAACGTGTACTGAGCATGGTTTGTATCCTGATACTCGTCGACCAGCAAATAGCGAAAACGCTGCTGATAGGCCGCCAGCACATCGGGATGGTTCTTCAGTAAAAGCCAGGTATAGAGCAGCAGATCATCGAAATCAAATGCATTGAGCTGACGCAGTCGTTCCTGCAGGCGCGTATACACGCGCGCGACCACTTGGCCCATGGGGTCCTTCGCTTCTTCAGCGAACACTTCAGCCACTTGCAAGTCGTTCTTCGCTTTAGAGATGCGATTGCGCAGCGCCTGAATGGGATAACGCTTCTGATCTATATTGAGCTCTTCGAGGATCTGCTTTACTAAGCGCTTGGAATCGTCATCGTCGTAGATAGTGAACCCTTGCGCGAAACCCAACCGATCGCAGTCGGCACGCAAGATGCGCACGCACATACTATGGAACGTAGACACCCACATCCCGCGCGAATAAGGACCGATCAGGCCCGCAAGGCGCTCACGCATTTCAGCTGCCGCCTTGTTGGTAAAGGTGATGGCCATGATCTGCCAGGGCGCTACCCCCAGGTCTTCGACAAGATGCGCAATACGATGCGTCAGAACGCGCGTTTTGCCACTTCCCGCCCCTGCCAGAACCAGCAAGGGACCTTCCGTGCACAATACCGCTTCTTTTTGAGGACCGTTAAGTCCGCCCAGATCAATTGGCATGAGATCTCATTTCTCTTGCGAAACGCTGTTGGTCATTACGCGCGACAATGCAGAACTGCTCGCCCGTTCGGCTCCTCTGCCCGAAACAGCATCCTGCTCGAATGAATTCGAGACGACGGGTATACGCGCGACTGACTATTCTAGCGCTTTAGGACCCCTTGCCCCACCCTGAACCGTAGGCAATGCTCCGTTTCGTGCAACCTTCACATAAACGCTTCCAAGGATGCATCTCTCAAATAATCAGCCCGCAAGAAAGAAACGCTTACTATTCGGCCAAGGGCAACCGCACGGTGAATATCGTTCCCTCTTCCCCCGATGAAGCGACCTGGATCGATCCACCGTGGGATGCAGCGATCTCCTGCGCGATGGCCAAACCCAAGCCAGCACCGCTCGTCGCCTCCCCTCGCGTACGCGCTTTGCTAGCACGATAAAAACGATCGAAAACGTGCGGTAGATCCTCTGCGGGAATCACTGCACCGGTGTTCCTCACACGCAAGATCGCCTGACCTTTACCCGAATTACCCTCAGAGGAAAGGGACACGCTCACTTCTCCGCTCTCATCCACATATTTACAGGCGTTATCCACCAGAGTTCCCGCTAGACGCAGCAACTGAGCTCTGTCACCCCGAACACGCACGCCCTCATCCACCTCGTAGGCAAAACGCACGTGACGCTCGAACATACGGGATTCGAACTGAAGCAGTTCCATCTCCAGCAAATCGCTCACATCGATCGTTTCCCGCACCGGCTGAACCGCACTCTCTTCTGCATCCATTCGGGCCAGTTGGAGCATATCTCCCACCAGGTCCTGCATGCTCTTCGCCTCCTGAGCAGTGCTTTCGATCCAGCGGGATTGGCTTGCCACGCTCGACTCCGAATGCTTTGCCAGGATCGACATATTAGCCAAGATAATGGTCAACGGCGTCTTGAGTTCATGGCTTGCGTCGGCGACGAAATCCTGCTGGCGGCTCCAGGCCTCCTCCACGGGACGAAGCGCCCAACGAGAGAACACCCAACCGAACACGAACACGCAAGCAAGTACAGCCAGCCCCGTCACAGCAAGCGTAAGAGCCAACTGCTGCCAGCTATCGGCGATCGAAGCGCTGGCGAACACCACATAGACACCCGCGGGTGCAGCACTCGCAGCATACAACAGGCCCGCAGAATCCACAGATCCCTGCACATAAGATTGCGAAACGGGTCCGTCTTGAGGGCCGTTGTCCTGGGGCTCGAAAGCATCAAGCGCATCTGATGACCCCTGGTTCTGAGTAGACGGCGAATAATCACCCTCGTCGGCCTGCTGTTCCTGATCGACCACTTGGGCAATGAGATCCGCGATCCCCTTATCCTCTATCACCCCAGATAGCGTCGACTCATCAAGCATTGCTCCGCTTATGCTGGAAATGAAGCTGGTCTTCGTACTGCCATCTTCAGAAACGCGAATAAAATACGCCGCAACGGGGAACTGGGATTCCTCGGAAGATCCGCCTTGCGCAACACCGATCTGCGGAACCGTGCTTCCGTCGGCGAAAACGGCCTTTTCGGCCATTTCGAGCGAGCGAGACAGACCGCGCTCAACATCGTCAGTCACCTTTTGCCAATCGAACACCACCATAGCGGTGAAGACCACCGCCAGCACAACGCCCACGGTCACAACATTCAAGGCCGCGAATTTCATACGCAGCTTCTTGAACATACGTGCATACGGCGCGGTACGCTGCACGGAAATACGAGCACCCTGCTCCGACCCCGCGCCCTGCGTCTCATCGGGCTTCATCGCTCATCGCCCTCTTCACGCACCATACGATACCCGCGCCCACGTACGGCTTCCAAGCGCACCGTGGCACCGACGTAGCGGATCTTCTTACGCAAGAACGAAACATACGCTTCAACGTTGTTCCCTTCCACTGCAGCGCCGTAGCCCCATACTTTCTCAATGAGCGTTTCCTTCGAAAGCACCTGGCCCGAATTTGACATGAGCACGCGGGCGAGCTCGAATTCCTTCACACTCAAATGGATGGTCCGCCCCTCGCATTCAAGATCGCTCGTCTCCAAATTAAGCACCAGATCTTCCACCTGAAGCTCTTCGAACACCACTTCGCCTTGTCTGCGGGTAAGCGCGCGCAGATGCGCGAGCAGTTCCGCTGGCGCGAACGGCTTGGTCATGTAATCGTCGGCTCCCGAATCGAGACCACGGATCTTATCGGGCACCTGATCGCGCGCAGTGAGCATGAGCACGGGCGTTGCGATCTTGGCGCGACGCATGTTGGCGACCACATCAAAACCATTCATTCCCGGCAGCATGACATCAAGAACGACCACGTCATACGCGCCCTGTTCGGCATAGCTAAGGCCATCTGTACCGGTATGCACGGCATCTACGTGATAACCGGAATCAACAAGGATCTGCGTCAGCGCATCAGCTAAGCGCACATCATCTTCAACAAGCAGAATTTGCACGGGTGCCCCTTTCGTTGAGTACTCATTTTACGCCACAGCCTGAAAACAACCTTAAAAGCCCGCCGGTCTTTCAGGTTGTTTTCAGGTTGCGCTCCTACCATGAGAGCGTCGAAAGGACCCCACATGGACAACACCACCGAAACAACCTTCCAGCGCAAGGAAGTGAAGTACCTTCTTTCCGCGCAGCAGCTCGCCCACGTACGCTCCATGGTCCAAGACCATTTGAGTCCAACGGAATTCGGCGACCAGTACATCACGAGCATATATCTAGATACCCCAGACAGAAGCCTGATCAGCCGCTCCTTGGAGAAACCGCTCTATAAGGAAAAACTGCGTCTGCGTACATACGGTGACCCCGTTGGCAGCAAATGTGCGTTCATCGAACTGAAGAAGAAGTTCATGGGCGTTGTATACAAACGCCGCGCACCTTTGAGCCTCAATGCAGGATACGCCTTCCTGAAAGGCGCCTCCTGGAACGAGGCAAGCTGTGCGTTCCCTTTCCTCGACGAGAACGGTGCACCGATCGAACCCTCGGACGAATCCCGTCAGATCGCAGCGGAGATCGAAGCGTGCCGCGTTCGCCACGGTGAGCTGGTACCTTCCATGGGGATCCGCTGTCGTCGAGAGGCTTACACCAGCGTAGGCGACACCACGCCCGTGCGCATCACATTCGATCATGAAGTCAGCTATTGCGACTACTTTGAGCATGATGCGCACAGGAACCTTAAGAACCTTCCCGAGGTCGCGAATCCGCGATCCGAGCTCCCCTCGACCCCCAGGAGCGAAGGCAGCGCAGATACTTCTCTTTCCGAATGCACAGAACCGGCGAGCACCCCCGCGATGATTCCCCTACTTGATCCGGGTGCCTGCATTATGGAGATAAAGATAAGCGGGGCCATGCCACTTTGGCTTTCAACGGCACTGAGCGCCTGTCAGGTGTTCCCGTCTTCGTTCTCGAAATACGGCGAAGCATACCGCGCCTGCGTGCACGCCGCAGCGCCGCACGTGGAAACACGAGCTAAGGCCTCTCACGTAAAACCCGCCAGAGCACGAATCACCCCCAGGAAAGCGCCGGCCCATGCACGCCGAAACCCCGCCGGCATCACACCTGTTTTCCCTTGCAGGAAGCCCGGCGGTGCGCATGCGGCCCAGCGAAGCGCCGCACCCTCCCCCGCAAACACGACTATAAAGGAGAAAGCACATGCTTGAGCAAACGTTCACGTCTTTGTACGGAACCAGCGAATCCGTTATCGCCAGCGTAACCACGGCTGATTTTCTTTGGTGCACGCTCGCTTCCATCATCTTGGGCGCCGTTGCCGGCTGCGTGTACATGTTCCGGCATAAGTACTCGAAGAACTTCGTGGTAACGCTTGCCCTGTTGCCGCTCATCGTCCAAATGGTAATCACGCTGGTAAACGGCAATTTGGGCGCGGGCATCGCCGTAATGGGCGTATTCAACTTGGTGCGTTTCCGCTCCATTCCCGGCAGCGCCAAAGACATCGGAAGCGTGTTCCTTGCCATGGCCATCGGCTTGGCAACGGGTATGGGCTTCATCGGCCTGGCGGTGCTCTTCACTATCATCGTCGCCATCGTGAACATCGTCTTTGTTCTTTCGCCCTACGGAAAGCCACAGGAACCCGAAATGCGCCTGCGCATCACCGTACCGGAAGACCTGGAATACGCCCGCACCTTCAACGGCGTGCTCGATCAGATGACCGAGACCTATCACCTGGAAAAAGTGGAAACCACCAATATGGGCAGCCTGTTCCAGCTGGAATACGTGGTACGCCTGCGTGAAGCAGGTACCGAAAAAGCGCTCATCGACCAGATCCGCTGCCTGAACGGCAACCTGAAAGTAAGCTTCGGATTGACCCCCACCACCACAAGGGAGGCTTTGTAACCATGAACGAAAACGACCAGAACCGCCGCGCGCCGCAGCCGCCCGCAGGATACCAGTTCTTCGACCCCAACGACCCCGCTTCCTACGCGCAGCCCACCGCACAACAGGAACACGCCAACACCTATCAGGAGGACACTGACGCACCGAAGGACACTACCGAGCAAAAGCAAACAGGCGAAAATAACTTCATTCGCACCCATAAGAGATCTTTGATCATAGGAGCTTGCATCACCGTGGCCTTCGCGCTGTTCATCGGAGTCGCCGCCTGGATACTGGTGGACCACTTCTCCAAAGACGCGACCCAGGACAGCACCACCCAGCAAACGACGCAAGAAAGCCTTACCGAAGCCGTCGATGTATCGCAGCTGGATCTGGAATATTCCGACCGCGACAGCGATGCGAGCTTTAACGAAGCAAATGCGACCACCATCACACTGGACGACGGTGCAGTCATAAGCGGCTCTTCGGCTTCTTCGGTTTCCTCCAACGGGCAGACCATCACCATTTCCGGCGAAGGAACATACGTGCTTTCCGGCACGCTCACGCAGGGCCAGGTAATAGTCGAAGCAGAAGATACCGCCAAGATCCAGCTGGTGCTCAAAGGCGCATCCATCCACAACGAAAACGGCCCTGCCATCCGCATCAACGCAGCCGACAAGGTGTTCGTAACCCTGGCCGAAGGCACCACCAACACCCTTACCGACGGCTCAAGCTATACGCTTGACGAAGGCTCCGACGAACCCAACGCCACCCTGTTCAGCAAGGCCGATCTGGCCATCAACGGCAGCGGTACGCTTAACGTTACTGGATCGTATGCGCACGCCGTCAATTCCAAGGATGACCTGGTGATCACGGGCGGCACCTTCAACATCACGTCCCAGGCCGACGCCGTGCGTGGCCGCGATTGCGTGAAGATCTCCGGCGGAACTTTCAACATCACCGCGGGCGAAGATGCCTTCAAGTCCAACAACGATGAAGACGCAACGCGCGGGTTCGTGCTGATCGATGGAGGCACGTATTCCGTCAGCGCCGGAGACGACGCGTTCCATGCCGAAACCGCACTGTTGATCCGCGGCGGCGAAATCACGGTGACTTCCTGCGAAGAAGGCTACGAAGCGGCACTGATCCAAGTTGAAGGAGGCAACTCCAACATCACCGCCAACGATGATGGCCTGAACGCATCCTACGGAAGCAGCACTGTTTCTACGGGCGGCGGCGCCATGGGAGCGGGCGCGAACGCAGGTGCAGGTATGGGCACGGACGCAAACGCAAATGCCGGCGCAAGCATGGACGCCAGCACAGGCGGCATCACGAACGCCAGCATGGACATGAGCGTGAATGCGACCAGCGCGAACACCAGCACAGGAACAAGCACGACCACGAACAACGCCCCCTCATTCGAAGACACAGCCCCTTCATCCAGCGGAACTGCACCTTCAGGCGACATGGCCGGCAACGGAGGCGGCGGCATGGGCGAAGCCGATTCCCGCTGCCAGGTTAAGATCTCTGGCGGAACGCTTACCGTAAACGCAGGAGGCGACGGCATCGACAGCAACGGCACCCTTGAAATAACGGGCGGAACGGTCCTGGTAAGCGGCCCCGAAAACAACGGGAACAGCGCCCTGGACTACGCAAGCACGGCAACCGTTTCGGGCGGCACGATGATCATCGCCGGTATGGACGGCATGGCGCAGAGCTTTTCTGGCGGAACCCAGGCATTCGCCATGGTAAGCGCAACGGGCTCAGCAGGATCCACCATCCAGATCGCCAGCGCAGACGGCACCGTACTGGCCAGCTTCACCGCACCTAAGCAGTTCGACAACGTGGTGGTCAGCGCACCTGGAATGACGGATGGCCAAACCTACCAGCTTTTAGTTGACGGCACGGCAACCCAATTCACAGCTTCAACCACCGCAACGCAAAGCGGCATGGGCGGCAGCCAGAGCGCCATGGGAAATGATCCCGGTTCAATGGGCCGATCCCCTGACGCAGCGGGCAACGCCTCCGATTCAACAGGTAGTGTTCCCGGATCGATGGGAGCCCCCTCCGATGCAACGGGGAGCTCTTTCGGTGAAAGCACGAGCGAATCCATCAGCCTCTAACAACCTGCAATGCAAATGAACGGATGAAATACACCTGCAGCACCCGTGTCAGAACGAACTAAAACGAACATTCGGAACGCACGAAAAAGGCGGCCTTAATGGCCGCCTTGAATTCAATGGGGACATATTCGCCCGCGCAACGCTTACACGATCTTCTTTCCGAATACCGCAGCGATCTCACGCAGCTGTTCGACCAGTTCCGTGAACTGAGCAGGCGTAAGCTGCTGAGGACCATCGGAGAGCGCCTCCGTAGGATTAGGATGGACTTCGATCATGATGCTGTCACATCCTGCAGCGATCGCAGCATAAGCCAACGGCGGAACCAAGTCACGTACCCCAGCAGGATGAGAAACATCCACGCAAATGGGGAACATCGACTGCTTATGGATGACGGGTACCGCTGAAATATCCAGCGTGAAACGCGTAGCCGTTTCGAACGTACGCAAACCACGCTCGCACAACACAATGTTGTCGTTCCCGCCCATAGTCAAATACTCAGTTGCCGAAAGCCATTCGGAGATACTGCCCGCAAGACCGCGCTTCAACAGTACCATTTTGTGCGATTCGGCCGTAACGGCGCCTACGTTCTTCAGGAGACTGAAGTTCTGCATGTTGCGAGCGCCGATCTGCAAACCGTCAACGTACGAATGGACCATTTCGCAATGCGCCGAATCCATTACTTCGGTGAGGGTCTTCAGGCCGTACTTTTCGCCACTGGCCTTCATGATCTTCAGGCCCGCTTCGCCCAACCCCTGGAAAGAATGCGGGTTAGTGCGAGGCTTGAACGCACCGCCGCGGATCCAGCTCAATCCGAGTCCGGAAATGCATTCCGCAACCTCATCGAATTGCTCTTCTGATTCCACCGAGCAAGGACCTGCATAGATGGTAATTTCGTCAGTACGCGTGCCGTAATCCGGCAAAGAAGAGAGCTTATTGATCACGGGATGGTACCTCTTTCATGACCTTCAGGATTCCACGGTAAATTTCTACGAGATTCTCGTTATACAGAGGGCCGTCGTTATACGAGCACAGACGGGCGAAGATCTCTTCTTCGCGCTTGGGATCATACAGACCCATACGAGCTTCGGGCTTCAGCGCCCTGATATCGAGAGAATACCCCGCACGTTCGTTCAGAAGCGCGACCAGCTTCTGGTCAACATCGTCGATCTTAGCGCGGAATTTTTCGATTTCCTCGAAGGCTTCATTCTGTTCCGGCATCCTTCTATCCTTTCGTACGACTAAGCGCCTCTGCATTGGCGGGCGCACCACTTTATCTTAACAAAGCGAAAGAAAAGCCTTGAGATGATAGCCTAGTTGTTTCTTGTTTCAGATAGATTTCAAAGTGAAAGAGGTGATGACGTGGACGAACGGCGTTTACGCGATGCGCAGCGCGACACTACGAACGATCGGGATCATTGATGAGCGCAATGGCAAGCAGTGCGATCGAGACCATGATGCCGCACTGAGAATAAAAATCGTTACCGACACCCAGAATGAACGCCGCGAACGTAACGAGCACGACCACCAATGCAGCATATCCACAGTAACGCGAAATTGATTTGTTCGTTTTTTTGCGCAGCTGAACCTTTTCCTCTTCAGGAATGCACCCGTGCTTGGAACGATGGTGCTCAGAATGCGTACTATGTTCGTCTTTTTTACTCATGAAGACAGCATACCATCGCTTAAGCGCAACGAACCGCACTGCTTGGACCTACGCAAAAATACCCAATGCCTGAGAGCCGAAGTAACCCAACACGATAAGACCGATGATGATGCGGTACACGCCGAAGATCGTGAAGTCGTTCTGTTTGATATAGCCCATCAGGAAGCGAATGGCGATCATGCCCATAGCGAACGCCGAAAGCACGCCCACCACCAAGACCACGATCTCTGCCTGAGACATGACCATACCGTTCAAGAAGAACTTCACCGCCTTGACCAGCCCCCAGCCGAACATGACGGGAATAGCCAAGAAGAAGGTGAACTCGGCCGCCGCGGTACGCGAACAGCCACACAGCATGCCGCCGATGATGGTCGCACCCGAACGGCTGGTACCCGGGATGATAGCCAGGACCTCGAAGCAGCCGATCTTAAGAGCCGTCTTCCAATCCATTTCATAGGGATCGGTGATCTTGAAGAGGGCCTTATCGACCGATTCTGGATCGGCGGGATCGATAGCACGCGCATGTTTGCCACGTGCTTGGGCAGTTTCCCCAAGAACAGCGAGCTTACGACGGCGGTTATACGCCTCGATCACAATGAAGATGATGCCATAGAGGATGAGCATCGCCGCAACGGTATAAGCGCTATAAAAATGATCATGAACCCAATCGTCAAGAGCTAGACCAAGAACCGCCGCTGGCACACTGCCGATGACGACCATGCCCCACATGCGCCACGTTTTCGAACGCTCCACACTATCTTTCGTGCGTGAAACAGGGTTGAGCTTATGACGGAAAGAAATGATGACCGCCATGATGGAACCGATCTGGATAACGACCAGGAACAGTTCCAAGAACTGAGCGCTCACATTAAGTTGAACGAATTCATCAACCAGGATCATATGACCCGTAGAAGAGATGGGGAGCCATTCGGTAATGCCCTCAACGACACCGAGCAATAACGCTTTAAGTGCCTCGATCAATACATCTGGCGTCATACCACTTCCTTTGGACGGGGGCCGTGTTCCCGATACCGCATTGCGTATATCGTCGATCGTCGCTTCTTTTAGGCGATCCTTCTGTGCGAGATCCACTCGCCGCGCTGGCAAGCGATGCGCCGCATACCGGCCGAACGACCAGTCTCGGGCGTCCTGTTCATACATGCCCACAAGGCACGATGACAAGTTCGCAATAAGCCGTTGACTATCCTAGGGGAAACCGAGCTACCCCTTCCCTTTTTCATAAAAGCCCCACTGTCCTGTAGGGTTCATGGCATAAAACATCCAAGAAAGACAGACCTCATAAGTTCAGACTCCACCGAGAACGCTTGGCGAACCAGATCGACTTTACCCATAGAACCTTCGCGAATTAACGGCTCATTAGAAAAAATATTATCTTTTATCTTGACGAAGTGAAGAACGCGCACTATTATAACTACTCGCGCCTAGGGTAGTGGTTTTCCACTGATCGCAGGATCATTGGGGTGTCGTCTAATGGTAGGACAGCGGTTTCTGGTACCGTATGTGAGGGTTCGACTCCTTCCACCCCAGCCAATACGCGCATATGGCCTCGTCGTCTAGCGGTTTAGGACGCCGCCCTCTCAAGGCGGAGATCGCCGGTTCGAATCCGGTCGAGGCTACCAAATTTTCAACCCGCAGTTCGCTGCGGGTTTTTTGTTTCCTGCGCCTTTGGTTCCGCAAACTAATTCCGCCCGCGAGCCGGCCAGGCAAGAAGGTGGCAGCACGGAAACATAACCCGATGCATCCACTGCTCATTTGCTATAGTAGGTCTCTCCAAGACCATCTGTCCCAAGGAACCCCATGAGTGTTTCATCGTTTTTTTCGAATCTCGCAGAAACGGCCCTCAAGCGCCGACGCATCCTGATCGTTTCGATCTGCGCGATCATATTCATAGCGCTCCTTGAAGATGTCCTCGAAGGCGATCTAATGACCCTCGATCGCATGGCTCACGCGTTCTTCGTTGACAACCTGCGCACCGACTGGCTCACGCCCATCATGGAAAGCATTTCCGCACTCGCCGCACCAATATCGCTATTGGCGCTCCTGCTCGTGATCGTCGCCTTCGCACCAGGCAAACGTCCCGGTCTTCTCTGCGCGACCAACCTCGTGCTCGTCGTGATACTCAACGTGGTCATCAAGGAGCTGGTACAGCGCCCCCGCCCTGCCGATATCAATCTGGTAGTGGAAACGGGCTTTAGCTTTCCCTCGGGTCACTCAATGGCGGCCATGGCGTTCTTCGGCCTGCTAGTGTGGCTCGTGTGGCACTCCGAGAAACCCCGATCCGTGCGCATCGGATGCGGTATCGGGTTCTCGATCATCATCGTGCTCATCGGCATAAGCCGTATCTACCTTGGAGTACATTACGCCTCTGATGTGCTAGGTGGGTTCTGCGTTTCCCTTGCTTGGCTCGCGATCTACACTAATATCGTGGCACCAGCTCTTTTGCGCGAGTAACCGAGCGTGCCCCTTTACTGACGCGGCTCGTCGTCTTCGTCAACCGAAGCTATGATCTCGGGGAGGTCAGTAGGGCTCAAGATCTTCTGAGGAGATGCCTGATCCGACGAACGCGTGCCCACATGCGAAACCACCTGGCCAGGTGCCTGTCTTTGCAATGGTCGCTCGTTGTCGGCCGGTATAAGCGATCCATCGACAGAACGTACTGGTCTTTGCCTCTCTGGTACACCCTGGCCTTGAGCAGTACGCGAACGGGCAGCACGCGCGCTGTTCCTCTCACGTACAGCAGCGCCCTGACGCGCACGAGCTCGACCTTGCGCCTGCGCACGACGGGCATTGTGCTCGGCACGCTCCTCGTATGCACGTGCTGCGGCCTCTTCACCGGCAAGAGCAGCCTCAACGCGTTCTGGATGGCGATGAAGGTCGATGCGAATGCTGATGTATTCCCACACCAACAGCACCAACAAGATCGTCATGACGATCAGATAGCCGATGACCGCTCCAGGCAGACCCGTAAAGTCGATGAGCAGGATAGGCACGAAGAGAGCGAAGCCGAACGTAATAACGTAGAGCTTCATAACCGATTTCTGGCGGCGCAGCACCGTGATGACCTGATACAGGAAATCGATGATCGCCGTGACGCCACCTGCAGCGATCATAATGTAGCTCAATCCGCGGAACTGCTCGAAATCAACGCCGTACATAAAGCTCATGATGGGAATGCCGATCCAGCCCATCACGAAGATAACGATAAGCGTCAACGCGATGACAACACCCACGATAGCGAGGATGACGATATCAAAACGGCGGCGTTTTTCCGCATCGGCCCACATTTGAGCCATACGCACAAGCATGGGCTTATAGATAGAACCCACCGTAAGCAGGATAGCCTGGGCGGGGAAATAAAGCGCGTTAAAATACAGCTGATTGTCGTAGCTCAGCACGCCTTCCATAACGAACTTTGGCATGTTGTCGATCAAGGCATACATGAACAGCGCGATGAAAACCGGGAAGCACTGTTTGAATAATGCCACAACGCTCGCAAGACTGCGCCCACGCGAACGAGGTGTTTCCAATTGTGCCAAAGGGAACGTAAGCAACACGAACGTAACGATCGCAGCAACCGCCATGACAATGCTCGCGAACACCAGATTACGCGTGACCAGCAAGACGATGGAGAACAGCACGAGCACCACAATGGAACGGAACGCTTGGGAGATACCGGCGAGGTACAGCTTATCCATCTGCTGCAAGCGGCCCTCATACACATCAGCCAGACCATCTACCATCTTGTATGTACAGACCGCCATACAGATGGTGAACATATCCTGGTCGTAGCCGCGGAACGAACAATACACATAGGCCACGAGCATCATGACGACACAGGTGATCCATCGATTGACCTGATAATCGAAGAACGAATGGGCCTCTCCGATATCTGAGACCTGATAGGTACGCACTCCATAGTTGCCGATGATCATCAAAAGCGTGCCGATAATGAACGCCATCGAGAACATACCTGCCTGTTCGACACCGCTCAACTGAGTGACAACGATAGTCAGGATAGGAAAGACAACACCCCACACCCCTGTGCCGATGGTATTGCAGATGTAGTCACGCGAGGTACGATGAGATTCGAATTCTTCTTCTTGGTCGAACGACCCTTCAGTCACAACGCCCAGCAAGCGATTGCACCACCGATTGATGACGCGCTTGATGGCGCTCTGCTTACGCGGACGCTGGTACTTGCGACCATTTCGCCGGCCCGATGCCCCATTCGCATCATCCGCAGAGCGTTTCCCCCAGGGCCACTGCCCGCCGATGCCACGATCTGAAGGCTGACCATCGTCCGAAGATGCGCTACGCCGCTTCGAAGAAGTGACGTTCTGCGCCATGGAACGAGCTCTGTCTTTTATCGATGGACGACTTCCTGATTGATTCTCGCGTCTATCCTGCATATGCGCTGTAGTCCCGCCTCGTTCTCTATGAAAATATCCTCTTCGAACGCACGCATCCCGCTCAAGGATCTTCCGCCTACGTTCATCGTGCAAAAGGACGTCTTGTCGTAATAGATCCGCACCCACCCCATAAGAGAAAGACGGATACCTTGTCGTAAGATCTGCCCGCACGCCTCTTTAACGGCACACGAACCCACTAATGCCTGATTATACGGCGTGTTCCGCCTTTGGGCCGAATAGTCCACAAGGCGAACAGGAAAGAAGCACGCGGAATTCAGAACTCAAAAGAAATACCACCGGACGGCGAACACATCCGGTGGTATCACGTAAGCTGCATCTTCCCTGCGAGCGATTATGCTCCTAGTAGATGTTGAACATCCAGTCTATTTCGTCTTCCCATGCGCTCTCATCGATCACCCAGCTGCCATCGCTTTGCTGAATGAAATCGATTGCCGCGTAATACGTGGTCATATCCGTCGTTTCCGCCATGGCGTCATTATAGAACTCACCGATCTTCGCAGCAGCGGCGGCAGAGCCTAGTGCTTCACCTTCGGGAGTGCTGAAATATGCATCGGCTTCATCGTAGAAGTTATTCATGAATGCATACGAATCGCGCAGTTCGATATCGGCATACATGGTCGCCGTGCCATCTTCTTCGCTCACATACACTCCGTCAGGAACATAGGAGAAATCAGTCAGCATCCACAACGCAAGATCCTGTGCGCTTGAGCCGATTTCTTCATGAGTCACACCCAAGTCCTCGGCGAAACCCTCGTCGAGCTTCACTGCGATCTTCTGCACCATTGCATCATCTTGGGTCGCCAGCGCTTCGAGCTCCTGAATGCCTAAGTCATAGCAGGCCTGCTCATCGGCGGTCATATCTTCAGTGTACAAACTTGATGAAAACGAAGACGATGAGTTGGAATCATCCAATATCACAGTCATAGCGCCCACACCGACGACGAGCGCCACAATGAAGGAGATGACCGACACGACAATGCCGACGATACCGCAGATCTTTCCGCCCGAGGTCTTTCCGTTCTTCCCCGTAGCCTTGACCGCCTTACTGGCGAACACGATAGCGAGAACACCCAGAACGATACCGATCAAGGGGCTGAACATTCCCAGAGGAATCGAAAGGATACCCATCACCAGCGCTGCCGTGCCCTGAGGCTTCGCTCCAACTGCAGAACGTGGTGGCTGTGGCACGTATGTGCCGGGCTGTTGTGGCTGAGGCGTACCGGACTGCTGGGGCTGGGGCGCACCCGCCTGATATGCAGATCCCGCCGGTGCCGGCTGAGGGATGGGCTGTGTTGTGGGTGCAGCGTCGGCCGGCTGCGGCATGGGCTCAGGCTGCGCTGGCGCGACCGGCTGAGGTGCGGGCTCGGGCTGAGGTATGGATGCAGACTGCGGTGCGGGCGCTGGCTGAGGCGTTGGTTGCGCAGGCGCGACCGGCTGAGGTACGGGCTCAGGGGCAGGTTGAGGCGCAGTGGGCTGAGGAACGACCGGCTGGGTCGGCTGAGGTGCGGGCTGCGGCTGCACGGGAACAACGGGTTGAGCTGCAGTCTGCGGCTGAGCCTGTTGAGGTACGGGCTGCGCATTCGAGGGATCGGACGCTGGTTGAGGTACGGGCACTGCACCTTCAGCGGGCTGCGCCTGATCCGGTGAAGAAGAAATGTCTTTATCTTGGTCGCTCATCGTACGTTCCTTTCTGTTCGCCCCTCGTGAAAAGAAGCCCAGAGACTCTTGAATAGGTCCGCATTTACCGCAGCGTTTCACTGTCATAAATGCACACACATAATTATCACACAATTACTTCATAAACTCACCAAAAACAGGCGTTCGATGCCGCATCTTTGGTGTTCGCATCGAAAAACGGCTCCGTTTTAACCGCTTCAAAATAGTGCGTTCGGCGGACTGTGCTACATTTCTTGCAAAGCTTCCCTTTACGAATCGAGTATCCGTCATGAAAATCGGCTCTGCGATCATCGGTTTCATCATGATCTGCATCGGCATCTGCAATCTAGCTGGACATGTTCCGTTCCTAGGTATCCATCCCGCGGTCTGGTTCATCCTGGGAGCGGGCCTCCTTCTTTCCGATACAGCTTGGGAGAAGCTCTCCTGCCAAAAGAAGGATGATTCGAACACCCCCGATGACCACGCATCTTCTTCCCGTCAGAGCCCCACTCACGATTCCACCCCACTCCCAACCGATACGACCATCGGATCGCAACCGGATGATCCCGCTTCATCTTCTAAGGAATCTCATTAAAAATGAGAAACTTTCTCAATTTGCTTGACAGGAATCCTCTCCTCCATAAAATGAGAACAATTCTCATTTTGGAAAACATAGCAAAGAGCAGGATCCATGAGCACGAATCGTCAATACAGAACGAAGCAGAAGGAGCTGATCTTGGAATGCATCCGTACGCACCAAGGTCCGTTCATCACTATCAAGGACATTCTCACTGCGCTTGATGCGCGCGATGAAAAGGTGGGTACCGCCACGGTATATCGCAACCTCGATCGCCTCGAAGATGAAGGAATCATCTCACGGAGCGCCATCGAAGGCATAGATGGCGTGTGTTACCGCTACTTGCCCGGTGCTCCCGAGAACATCTACTTCTTCCTCAAATGCGAACACTGCGGTGATCTATCCCCTATTGATTGCGGCGAACTGCAGCATCTCTACGAACACGTCATTGAACATCACCACGTGCGCATCAACCCGGCTAAAACGGTGCTATACGGGCTTTGCGAATGCTGCCTTACCGCCCAGGAAAGCGAATAAGCTATGGAACTTCTCATTCATCTCCTTGAACACGCCTTCAACGACACCATCTACCTTGTCCCGTTCCTGTTCGTGACCTACGTTGCGCTGGAAACGCTTGAGCACAAAGCAGGAGACCACGCTGCAGAGCTCGTGCGCAAAGCGGGCGTCGCAGGCCCGCTCGTAGGCGCGCTCTTAGGCGCCGTACCCCAGTGCGGGTTCTCGGCAGCGGGATCGGCGCTCTATGCAAGTCGCGCCATCACGCTGGGCACCTTGTTCGCCGTGTTCCTTTCAACGTCCGACGAAATGCTCCCCCTGTTCATCGCCGAGCAGGTCGATCCCGGCATCATGTTCAGCATCATCGCGACTAAAGTGATCATCGGCATGATCATGGGCTTCGCCATCGACGGCATGCTGCGTCTGCGCATACGAGATCGCCTCAAGCATGAAAAGAACATCGTGGCGCTTTCGGAAGCCGCCCACATCACCTCCAACTCATCCGCAGCACCCAATGCAGACACCTGCGACCACCACGAGCGCGCAGACCATCACTGCGCACAGCACGAGACCCGTCACGAATGCTGCGAGCACACTCATCACGTGCATGAGCGGATCGAGCAACCGTTCTCACACCACCACTGCCACAACGCCAGTTGCACCATTTCCGAAGGGTCGAACGGCTGGAAGGATATCTTGCTCAGCGCGCTGAAGCATACCGTGCAGGTATCGCTGATCGTATACCTCATCTCCTTCGCGCTGGTAGCGGTCATGGAAATTGCAGGCGAAGAAGCCTTGGCCACGTTCTTGGCAACGAACCCTGGCATCGCCATCTTCGGATCGGCCCTAGTCGGACTCATCCCCAACTGCGGAGCGAGCGTCATCATTACCCAGCTCTATCTGGATGGCATGCTCGGTACGGGCGCTATGATATCGGGACTGCTCGTTTCTGCAGGCGTAGGCATTCTGGTACTGTTCGGAGAGAACCGTCGCGTACGTCAGAACATCGCCATTTTGCTAGGGTTATTTGCGATCGGCGTTGCATGGGGCCTCGTGTTCGAAGTGCTTGGCATCCATTTCATGTAAAGCTCGTAGATCGCCAGAACCCGATCTCCGCGCATAAAAAAGGCCCGAGCGTCGAACGAGCTCGGGCCTTTTTAGGCTCCGGAAGCGCTATTCGAGTCCCAGCCATTCAAGCCATGCGGGAAGCTCCGTTTGCGCCTGGGTATACCCGTCGAAATAGCTCGCGCGGAGCTTCTTCAGGTCGGTCGTGTCATTTTCGACCGCCATCTTGTTCGCATACATGATATAAGCCTTGCCTTCCACCGCAAGCCGCTCCAAACGATCAAGCTCAGCATTGTAGCGTTCATTGCGCGTAAGCAGCGCTTCGCGCACGTGAGGATACTTCCGATAACAATCAGCGAACAGATGAGCGCTCTTCCCGATATCCGGCCAGGGTTTACGAAAACCCTTGGGGCGCGTTAGGATAGCGAAGATGCGCTCGCATCCCGAATCAAGTGCGAGTTGCAGCGGAATACCGCCACCGACGCCTAATCCGCCGTCGTAATACACTTGCGAACCTATCTTGACGGGTGGCATGACAATAGGCAGCGTCGAACTCGCACGTACGCGGGCCATGAGGTCCTCGAGAGTGCTCATATCTTCACGATGCCACACTACGGTCTCGCCCGAATCGCGGTCGAACGCCTGGATGGAACAGGGAGTGGGGTTCTTCGCATATGCCGCAAAATCAAAGGGCATCGGGCCGGTCGGAAGCCCCGCCACCTCATATATCCAATGGGCCGAGAACATGCCTTTTCCTTCAAGGAACGTTCTCAATCCACCGAATTCAGGCTCTTTAACCAAGTCGACGAAACTCTCACGCGTACGCTGAATGTCGCCCGACAGATAATTAACCGTATGACTCGATCCAGCGGAAATACCGCACACATGATCAAAGGTGATGCCTTGCTCAAGCAGCAGCGATACAGCACCCGCCGTATAGCTCGCACGCATTCCGCCGCCTTCAAGCATTAGGACCGTATTGCTCGCATGACGTTCAACTTGCTTCATAGATCCCCCTCGGATATCGCGAATGTTTCTATGATACCCCCGCGGAATCATCCACCGCATTAATCAATCCCGTGCACTCTGATGGGTAAAAAAAGACCGCCAGATATCCCCTGGCGGTCCCGTTCTCAAAAGAAAACCTATGCGAGCTGGGTATTTACAACCTCTTATGCAAGCAGATCGTTCGCCACCTCTTCAGCACAGGCCAGGCCATCAGCAAGAGAGGTAACCACGAGCGTAGAGCCACTGCGTGCATCACCTGCAGCATAGATGCGGGGAGCCTGGGTGTCGGCCGCATCCTTCATCACTACCTGATGGGAATCGACAGCGACGACCGGGCGTACGCGCTGACCCTCGCAGGTCTGCACCCCTAGCGCATCATAGATAGCGCGTTCAGGGCCATTGAAGCCGCAGGCGACCAGAACCAACTGCGCGGGAAGAACCTGTTCGCTTCCTTCTACGCGACGAGGAGCACCTTCGCTGCGATCGAGCGTTACCACACGCAAACCGCTCACGCGTCCCTCTTCGCCCAGAATTTCAACGGTATCGGTCGCCCACATGCGGGGATCTTCGCCGAATTCTCCGATAGCCTCGCGCTGACCATAATCCGTCTTCTTAACGATGGGCCATTCGGGCCACTGGTTCGTTGCCGCGCGGACCTCTGGTGGTGCCGGATTGTATTCCAGCTGACGTACGCTTTTCGCACCTTGACGAAGGGCGGTAGCCACACAGTCCGTACCGGTATCGCCACCGCCGATGACGACAACATCCAGGTCTTTTGCGGAAATGGCCGAATCCCTGTTATTGCGCACTGCACGCGTCGATTCGGTCAGGTAATCGACCGCGAACACTACACCCGGAAGGTCAGCACCAGGTGCCGCCACCGTACGAGCATCGTTCGCGCCGACCGCCACGACGACCGCGTCAAAATCATTACGGAGGCGCTCAACTACCTGAGAATCGGTCGCATCGGTGCTCAGCTCAAAGGCGATACCACTTGCCTGCAGCTGATCGATACGACGGCTCACCACGTCCTTCGGTAGCTTCATGGTGGGGATGCCGTACATCAGCAGGCCACCAGCATGATCATGACGGTCGAATACCGTCACGCGAATACCGCGCTGCGTCAATTTCCATGCTGCGCCAAGACCGCAGGGACCCGCACCGATGACCGCTACATGTGGAGCATCAGCCGAGGCGGCAGCCAAAGGAGCCGGTCCTCCAGCAGCCCATTCATGATCAGAGATCGCACGTTCGTTATCCTTGATGGTGGTCGCCTCGTCCACGTATGCCAGGTTGCATGCCGCTTCGCAAAGCGCCGGGCACACCCTGCCCGTAAATTCAGGGAAGGGGTTGGTCATCGAAAGGCGCTTGGCGGCTTCGTCCCACAATCCGCGATACAAAAGATCGTTCCATTCGGGGATCAAATTATGCAGAGGGCAGCCCGATACACGCGCCTTGCCAAAGTTCTTACCGAATTGACAGAACGCCACACCGCACATCATGCAGCGGCTCGCCTGGGCCTTCTGGCCATCTTCCGAAAGCGGCAATGCGAATTCATCGAAGTCGTGGATCGTTTCGCTGGTCGCGCGTTCACTATGATCGACTCTCTCCTGAGTCAGATACGCTCCTGCCTTTCCCATAGCTAGTTCCTCCCTACTGCTTCGAAGGCTTCTTCGAGCGCCTCTTCATGAGTTTTACCTTGTGCTTTCGCCGCTTCGACGATAGCGAGTACGTGTTCGTATTCTGCCGGGATGACCTTCTTGAAATGCTTGGACACGGTATCGAAGCGATACAGCATCTTTATGCCACGAGGGCTCGCCGTATGATCGACGTGCTCTTCAATGAGTCCGTGGATCATATCGAGCTCTTCAGCATTCGGCTGTTCGATCTTGACCATTTCGGTGTTGCAACGGCTCGCGAGCGTATCATGCTCGTCGTATACATACGCCACGCCGCCGCTCATGCCGGCCGCGAAATTCAATCCGACCTCGCCCAAGATGAGCGCCATACCGCCGGTCATGTATTCGCAGCCGTGATTGCCGACTCCTTCGACTACCAGCGTCGCGCCGGAGTTTCGTACGCCGAAGCGCTGACCGGCCAAACCGTTAATGAAGCCCCGACCAGCCGTAGCGCCATAGAACGCCACGTTACCGACGATGATGTTCTCGTCGTACTTGAAGGTCGCCGCAGCGGACGGATGGACCGAGACCATGCCACCGGACAATCCCTTGCCGAAGTAGTCGTTCGCATCACCGGTCACGTTGAGCGAAACACCCGCAGGCAAGAACGCGCCGAAGCTCTGTCCTGCCGATCCGTCGCAATCGATCACGATGGATCCATCGGGAAGCCCTTCGGGATGCGCCTTGGTAACGGCGGCACCCAATCGCGTTCCCACGCAGCGGTTCACGTTGGCGATATCAGCATGGAAGCGCACGGGCGTCATGTGTTTGCGCGCCTCTTCGGAGTAAGGTAGGAACAGCGTTGCATCCAGCGTGTTGTCCAGTTCGTCGTCGTACTTCATTTCAGGCAAGAAGTGACGTCCCGCTGCTCCTGGAATGTGTGCGCCGAATTCGCAGGTCGCCGGAGCGAGCACTTCAGAAAGGTCGATCAGGTTCGCTTTCCAGTTGTCCTCCACGGTGATCTGGCGCAAACACTCAGGATGGCCCACCATTTCATCAACACTGCGGAAGCCCAGCTGCGCCATGACCTCGCGGAGCTGCTCAGCCACGAACAACATGAAGTTCTCAACGTATTCGGGCTTGCCGCGGAAGCACGAGCGCAAACGGCAGTTCTGCGTCGCAATGCCGGCAGGACACGTATCCTGCTGACAATCGCGCTGCATCAGGCAGCCCATTGCGATGAGCGGCATGGTCGCGAAGCCGAATTCTTCAGCACCCAACAGGCACGCTACCGCAACATCCTTACCGTCCATGAGCTTACCATCGGCCTCGAGCACGATGCGCGAGCGCAATCCGTTGCGCACCAGCGTCTGCTGCGCTTCGGCAACGCCCAGCTCGAGCGGCAAACCTGCATGCCAGATGGAATCGCGCGGAGCCGCACCCGAACCACCATTATGTCCGGAGATCAAGATCTTATCGGCAGCGCCCTTCGCCACACCGGTCGCGATAGTACCAACACCCGCTTCGGATACCAGCTTTACCGACACGCGCGCCTCAGGGTTAGCGTTCTTAAGGTCGAAGATGAGCTCTGCCAGGTCCTCGATCGAATAGATATCGTGATGAGGAGGAGGCGAAATAAGTCCGATGCCTGGAGTGGAGCGACGCGCCTGCGCGATCCAGGGATACACCTTCTTGCCAGGAAGGTGGCCGCCTTCGCCCGGCTTCGCACCCTGAGCCATCTTGATCTGCAACTCGATGGCCGACGTCAGATAACGGCTGGTCACACCGAAGCGACCCGACGCAACCTGCTTGATGGCCGAATTGAGCGAATCGCCATTAGGAAGCGGCGTTTCGCGACGAGGATCTTCGCCACCTTCGCCCGAATTAGAGCGACCCCCCAAGCGGTTCATGGCAATGGCCATGCAGGTGTGAGCTTCTTCGGAAATGGAACCGTAGCTCATTGCACCTGTATTGAAGCGCTTGGCGATCTCGCGTGCGGATTCGACCTCATCAAGGGGTACCGCAGGCCTATCGGTCACGAAGTCGAGCAGATCGCGCAACCTGATAGCACGGCCTTCCTGATGGATATGGTCGCTGTATTCCTTGAAGGTCTCGTAATCGCCCTGCTGGCAGGCATTCTGCAGCAAGTAGATGGTCTCAGGATCGATCAGATGTTCTTCGCCACCCTGCGGACGCCACTTCGTCAAACCGAGAGAGGGCAATTGGTCGGGAGCAGCGGATGCGAGCAGTGCCATAGCATCATCGAATCGTTGGTTCTCTTCACGCTGCACTTCATGGACACCCAGACCACCCACGCGGGATACCGTTCCTGCAAAGTAGCGGTCGATGAATTCCTGCGTGAAGCCCACGGCTTCGAAGATCTGAGCCGAATGATAGCTCTGAACCGTCGAGATGCCCATCTTCGACATGATGGACATGATGCCCGCCATAGCCGCTTTGTTGTAGTTCTTGATGCCTTCCTCGGCGGAAACCGCCACGGCGCCCTTCGCCGCAAGATCGGCAATGCATGCATGAGCCATGTAAGGATAGATGCCCGAAGCAGAGTATCCCACCAATGCGGCAAAGTCGTGCGCCGCAAGGGCATCGCCCGTTTCCACTACGATATCGGCGAAGGTGCGCTTGCCCACGCGGATCAAATGGTTGTGCACGGCAGACAATGCCAGAAGAGACGGAATGGGAACCTCATCAGCGCCGGCACGATCAGAAAGAACGACAATGTTCACTCCGTTGCCGATAGCCTCTTCGACCTCATCAGCCAGCGTGCGCAGAGCCTGCTCGAGTGCACCAGCTCCCGCATTGCGCTGATACACCGCGGAGAAGCGGCGCGCCGAAAAACCCACATGATCCACTGCGCAAATGCGCTCGAATTCATCCTGAGTGAGCAGAGGCTGCTCCAGGCGGATCAGGCGGCAGGCCTCACGCGAATCTTCCAGCAAGTTCGCATGATTGCCCACGTACAGCACCGACGAAGTGACCAGACTTTCACGCAATGCGTCGATCGGCGGGTTGGTGACCTGCGCGAACAACTGATAGAAGTAATCGAAGAACGAACGGTTCTTCTTCGACAGGCACGCAAGCGATGCATCGATACCCATCGAAGCCAGCGGCACACTACCTGTTTCAGCCATCGTGCGCACCACTTCGTCCACATCGTCCCAGTGGTATCCGAGTTTCGCCATACGCACCGCGAAGGGAACTTCCTCATCGGAGTTCTCCAAGCTCTGCTCCGGCGCCTCCAGGTCCGCCACTGCGATCTTCTCTTCACGGATCCAATCGCCGTACGGCTTTTCCTTTGCGTAGCGATTGCGGATCTCGTCGTTCCAGATAACGCGATCGGTCAAAGTGTCGACTTCCACCATTTCGCCAGGGCCTAAGCAACCCGCGACCAGAACGTTCGCCGGATCGATCTCGATAGGGCCTACTTCACTAGACAGAATGAAGCGATCGTCACGCGTTACGTAGTAGCGCGCCGGGCGCAGGCCATTGCGATCGAGCGCCGCACCGAAGGTGGTGCCATCGGTATACGCGATCGCCGCGGGACCGTCCCAGGGCTCCATGAGCATGGACTGATATTCATCGTAAGCGCGACGACGCTGAGGCAGGGTCTCGTTATGATCCCACGGTTCGGGCAGCAGCATCGAAACCGCACGGGTCATATCGCGCCCGTTCATGACCAAGAACTCAAGCACGTTATCAAGAACCGCCGAGTCAGAACCTTCCTTATTAATGATAGGCAGGACCGATTCCAAGTTCTCGCCCAGCATCGGCGAATACAGGTTGGGTTCGCGAGCGCGGATCCAGTTCACATTGCCCTTAAGGGTATTGATCTCGCCATTATGAATGATGTAACGATTCGGATGAGCACGCTCCCACGAAGGGGTGGTGTTGGTGGAATAACGCGAATGAACCAAAGCGATCGCGGTCTTGACCGCCGCATCGGATAGGTCCAGATAGAAGCGACGCATCTGCGTAGCGACCAACATACCCTTATATACGATAGTGCGCGCAGAGAACGAGCATACATAGAAGATCTTGCCCTGCAATGCATGTTCGGCATCAGCCGCCTTCTCTATGTTGCGGCGGCACACATACAGGCAACGCTCGAATTCCGCTCCCTGCTCCACCGAATCAGGGCGCGCGACGAACGCCTGCAGGATGGTCGGCATACATGCACGAGCCGTCGATCCCAGATCATGGGGATCGATAGGTACTTCACGCCAGAACAACAGCGGCAGCCCTGCACGTGCGCACCCTTCTTCAAAAATACGCTTAGCACGTTCGACTCCGGGCTCATCCTGCGGGAAGAACAGCATAGCAACGCCATAATCGCCTTCATCGGGAAGCAGATGGCTGCACTTCTGTGCTTCCTTTCGGAAAAAATGATGAGGAATCTGGAAAAGAATACCCGCGCCATCGCCTGTATTGTGCTCCAGGCCCTTACCGCCACGGTGCTCCAAATTAACCAGGACCGACAAAGCGTCATCGACCATCTGATGCGAGCGCTCGCCCTTAAGATGGGCCAAGGCACCGATGCCGCAGGCATCGTGCTCGAATTCAGGACGATATAGGCCGCGCTGCGCGGGCTCTATTTGCTGTTCCATGCTCGAAACCTCTCTTCTCAACAACCTTTTTTGCTGACCCTAAGGTAATACCTTCGTCGCACTTCACCTTGCGAAAGACGGATACGTAACAGGTCCGAAACAGAGAAGAAAAAAACGCGTAACGATTACGCTCGGCGAACGGGTTCTTGCCCGTGCTACCATGGATCACATGGATGATTTCGAAAAAAGATGGCAGCGCATAGCTGATTTGCTTCAGCGCGAGATCACGGGAGACGAACGTCCTCGGGTCTCAAGCGGGCGCACGCTGTTCGGCATCAAAAGCGACGTAGAGGTCAAGATGGAACGGTTCGCCCGCGAGATCGAAGAAGAGCAGACGCGCAAACGCAAAGAACGCGAAGCGCACGAATAGCCTTAAAGACGAGGTATTTCCAAGAAGCTTCGATGAATACGATCATCTCCATCGAGCTCCGGATGGAACGCAAGCGCCAGCTGGTTGCGATAGCGCACCGCAACAGGCACACCCCCTACCTGGCACAGCACCTCAACTTCATCATCAAGTAGTTCCACTATCGCAGGAGCGCGAATGAACGAAAGCGGCACCGGTTCCCCATGGTCGTAGGGAGCCTGCGCATGAAAGCTCCCCAATTGTCTACCGTATGCATTGCGCTCGACCGCAATGGGTAGCGTCGCGAAAGCGCCCGCCTCCCTGGAAGGACGTATTTCTTGAGCGAGCAGAATGAGACCCGCGCACGTTCCCATGACCGGCATGCCCTGCTGAATGCGCGCACGCAGCGGTTCGAGCATACCGAGTTCACGCAAAAGCTTCGTCTGCACCGTCGATTCGCCCCCAGGCAGCACGAGACGATCGAACGATCGATCAAGATCGCGGGCCTGACGAAGCTCGATAACATCTTCACCGAGCGATCGGAGCTTCTGCGCATGTTCAGCGAACGCCCCTTGCAATGCCAAGATCGCACACGTCATGAGCTACTGGCCCCGTTCTTCCATGATGAGCTCGATCTCATCCGCATTGATACCCACCATAGCTTCGCCCAGATCGGTCGAAAGCTCAGCCAGGAGAGCCGCATCGGTGTAGTTAGTGACCGCTTGCACGATAGCACGCGCTCTCTTTGCAGGGTTCCCGGATTTGAAGATACCCGAACCGACGAACACTCCTTCGGCTCCGAGCTGCATCATCAACGCCGCATCGGCGGGCGTCGCAACACCACCTGCAGCGAAGTTGACCACAGGCAAGCGGCCCTCATCATGCACGAAACGCAAAAGATCGAGCGGGACACCTAACTGTTTCGCCTCTTCGAACAGCTCATCTTCGCGCAACGAGCGCACGTGGCGGATCTGGCTCTGCATCTTTCGCATGTGACGTACCGCCTGAACCACATCGCCCGTGCCCGGTTCGCCCTTGGTGCGGATCATGGTCGCGCCTTCACCAATGCGACGGAGCGCTTCACCTAGATCACGTGCGCCACACACGAACGGAACCGCGAAGGTGCTCTTGTCAATATGATGCACATCATCGGCAGGCGAAAGCACTTCCGACTCATCGATATAGTCGATCTCGAGCGCCTGCAGTATCTGGGCTTCGACAAAATGACCGATGCGGCACTTCGCCATGACGGGAATGCTCACCGCTTCCTGAATGCCGCGGATCATCTTGGGATCGCTCATGCGCGATACCCCTCCTGCCGCGCGGATATCAGCGGGGATGCGCTCGAGCGCCATGACCGCGCACGCTCCCGCTTCTTCCGCGATGCGCGCCTGTTCGGGCGTAGTAACATCCATGATCACGCCGCCCTTGAGCATTTGAGCGAGCTGACGATTGAGTGCCGCGCGCTCAGGCGATGGGCCTGGCGTCGTTGCGGCATCCTGCAAAGAAGCTGGATTCGTTTTCTCTGACATGCGATCCTCTTTCCACTTGGGAGCTCGCGATAGAAAGCTCTGCACCAATTTGAGCAGGGGTTCTGCGAACTCGTTCTTGCATGCGCTTGAGAGTACGCCCATACTGGTTATGTTAGTAGATTCAAAAATGATATAAATACTATGGTCAGATTAAGACCAGTCCATATCCACCCCTTCTCGGACATCGATTATTCGCGATGCCCTCATTCGACAAGCGAGCCCCACCATGCTGACGTACAGCCTTGAACAACGCGATGAAGAGCCTCTCTACAGCTACCTGTATCACCGCATTCGCAACGACATCGAATCCGGCACCCTCACCGCCAACACCAAGCTCCCCTCCAAGCGCACCTTCGCCGAGCATCAAGGAGTGAGTCTCATCACCATCGAGGGAGCATATGCGCAGCTCATCGCAGAAGGGTATATTCGAGCAGAACAGCGCAAGGGATACTACGTCAACGCGATCGCCTCGCACCAGAACCGACCCTCCACGCCCACGCCGATCGTCGAGAACCCCTCTCAGAACGTGCTTCCAGGAACCAACAGAGAGCCCCAGCGATCCACACATGAAACGGCCTCTTTTGACGACACTGCCCATTCGATGAGATCCGCGCCCCTCATCGATCTTTCCTCAGGTGTGCCTGCACCGCAGACCTTCCCCTATCGCGCATGGGCGCGATCATTGAAGGGCGCCCTCGCTGAAGAGTCAGAGGATAGCCTGCTTAGACAATCAGGCGTTGCCGGATCATGGCGGCTGCGGTGCGTCATCGCAGATTACCTGCGATCATATCGCGCCATGGACGTGGACCCCTCGCAAATAGTCATCGGCGCAGGCACCCAGGTCCTGTACCACTTCATCATCCAGCTACTTGGAAGACAGGCCATCTACGCTCTCGAAGATCCCGGCTATCCGCGCCTTGCGCGCATCTATCGCGCCAACAATGTGGCCACCGCGCCCATCGCCCTTGATTCTGAGGGGATCGATGTCGATCAGCTGAGCGAAAGCGGTGCGAACATCGCCCACGTGATGCCCTCGCATCAGTTCCCCAGCGGCATCGTGACGTCTATCGCACGGCGCTATCGCCTTCTGGAATGGGCGAACACCTTATCCGAGCGCCACATCATCGAAGATGACTATGATTGCGAATTCCGCCTCTCCGGCAAACCGATCCCCGCCCTCGCGAGCCTTGATGCCACCCAAAAGGTCATCTACGCGAACACCTTCGCCAAAACGCTCGGCCCGGCGTTCCGTATCGCCTACATGGTGCTTCCCCGAACGCTCGCGCAGCGCTTTCATGCGGAACTGGGGTTCTATTCTTCGACCGTAGGGGCCATCGATCAACTGGCCTTGGCGCGGTTCATTGAAAACGGCGATTACGAGCGTCACATCAATCGCATGAAGACCCAATACCGCACCTTGAGGAACACCCTGATCGGTGCACTGAAGCGATCAGCGATCGGCAACGAAGTGCGCATAGAGGGAGAAGACGCCGGCCTTCATTTCATCCTACACATCGAATCACTCAGCGCATCATCAGAACAAGAGCTATCGCGCCAGATGACATCGCAAGGCGTACGGCTCGTACGGATCGCAGACTTCTGTCTTGATGCATCGCATGCGCAACGAATGCGCGGATTCCTCGTTAATTATTCGGGTATCACCGAAGAACAGATCCCTGCTCTGATTCGCGCACTTGAGCACGCCTTTGCAAGCGCCATCAACGCATCCTAAAGATCACAGAGCGTGACGATACCCCGCTCACAAAGCGCGAAGCTGCGCGATCCATCCTTCGGCAGGGAAATACTGCCGGGGTTCACCCAGTGGATGCCATCGCGCTCATCGTTGGTCTTAATGTGGGTATGGCCTGACAGCACGAACGCCCCCTTAGGCAGCGGAGGCACAGCATCAGGACCGTACACGTGCCCATGCGTTGCGAACAGCGTACGTCCTAATTCATCAACGATAAGGGCATAATCGCCCAGGCAAGGGAACGCCAGCATCATTTGATCCACTTCAGAATCGCAATTACCCCGCACCGCGACGATGGAAGAGGCGTATTCGTTGAGCATTGATGCCACGCTCGCAGGATCATATTCATCGGGAAGCGGATTGCGCGGGCCATGATAGAACAGATCGCCTAGCAGCACGATCTTGTCGGGACGCTCCTCTTCGATGCGCGCGACCAACGCACGACACCATTTTGCCGACCCGTGAATATCGGACGCAATAAGAAGCTTCATAGCGATCCCCCTCTACTGCCGAATGAATGCCCTACGCTTCATCAACGATACCCGTTGGATTATAGACCTTTCGATACCAGCGCCCTACATGATCGTCGGTCCATTGACAGACGTTGCCAACGGTGAACACGCACAATACCGTACCAATGCCAACGCCGACAATATGGCCCACCAACAGCAGACCCAGCCCACACGCGATCACAAGACGGATAGCATCATTGAGCCATTTGCCCCTGCCGAACGGCAATCCCGTGATCTTACACACCGCCTGCGTACATCCATCAGGCGGATTCGGAACATAGTTCATACTCATCATCATGCTCACGCCCACGCCGGTGCACATGATGCCAAAGACGAGCATGAATGTCCCCATGTACATATCAGGCGACTGAAAGAACCAGAGCACCCCCGCATTAATGAGACCATCATACACATCAACCAACATGCCGAACAAGAACGAGAACGGTATTTGAAGCGCCATACGAAGGGTGAACTTCCGGAAGACTATTATCTGGATGACAATATCGAGTGCATACAGAATCATACATCCCTGACCCAGCGTGATAGGCAGCGCCTCGCTGAACACATACGGTATGCAATTCACCGTTGAGGCACCCATTCCGCAACGCGTGTTCAACACCACACCGAACGCATTGAGTAGAACACCCACCGTATAGATCGCGAGCCGTGGCGGCACCTTATTGACCACCGCATCTGGAGAAGTGCGGAACTCTTTTCTTCGCAAACGTTTCTTTCCCATTATCGATCCCTTGTATATCCCTCAAATTTTCGGAAACATTGTACCGTTGACCCCAATAGAAAAAACATTGCGTATGATTATCAAAAACAATGTCTTGTTAAATTGGCAGAAATGGCACCTGATTATGATCTCTTTACAATCCCTTGAACTAGTCGACTGTCACACCCATACGGTGTTCTCCGATGGCAAGAGCACCTTCGCCGACAACGCGCAGGCAGCCATCGAACGCGGGATCACGACCCTCATATGCACTGATCATTGGGGGCGCCCTGAATTCATTGACTGCTCCATGGAAGAAGCACGCCTTCAGGCCTACGCCGACGAGATCTACGCTGCACGCGAGCTTTTCCCCGCTTTAGAGATAGTCCACGGGCTGGAGGCGGACTGGTATCCCGGCTGCGCATCGGATATCGAAGAGACCAAGGGGAAGGCCACCTTTCTGCTCGGGTCCATCCACTACCTGCACGAAAAGGCCATCGATTGGAACGAGGACATGCGCATCTGGGACGAGCTGGGGCCCGACGAGCTCTGGAAACAATACGTAAACGAATGGTGCGCCGCCGCAACGAGCGGCCTATTCGATTCCATGGCCCACCCCGATCTGCCGCGCCTGTTCAGCACTGAAGGATATGTGCCCACCTGTTCTTTGGAGCCCTTGTGGGACGCCATGGCACAGGCAGCTCGCGCAGGTGAAGTGCATGTCGAGATCAATACCGCAGGTCTTCTAAAGGGATTCGCCGATTTCTACCCGAACGAAGCGCTCCTCGCTCGTTTCCACGCGGCAGGCGTGCCTTTGACCGTAGGCTCCGATGCTCACCACGCCTCACGCATCGGCGCACACATCTTGGACGCGTACGAATATGCCCGCCGGATTGGATACACTCGCATCGACGTACCTACCGCAGCCGGTGATTGGCGCAGCATTTCGCTGGAAACGCTATAGCCCTACCTCAATCACAACCGTCCGCGTCCCTTTCTGATGGACCCCGAAGGCCATGCTTCGCTTTTTCCGCTTTCGAAGAAGGCTTGGGGCGTAGCGGAAATGATGCTGGCCTGTCGGTTCCGTCCCATGCTTTTAGAATGACTTTCCAGGACGACCGCGTCCCTTTTGGATAAGCTCTGCAGGCCATGCTTCGCTTTTTCCGCTTTCGAAGAAGGCGAGGGGCGTAGCGGAAATGACGCTGGCCTGTCGGTTCCGTCCCGTATCTTTAAGTCCGCTGATCTGGGGCTACGCCTTTTTGTGCCTTCTTCTCAAGCGCGCTCAGGATGGCCTGCAGAGCTTATCCAAAAGGGACGCTACCGGGCTGTTAGCTAGATACTCAGTTGTTCTACTTGGGCGAGGTTGCCGAACGCGCGAATGTAGACGCGGATGGCGTGTTTGACAGCTTCTTCCGTAACGCCCTCATTGGCACCGTGCATGCTTCCCACCCAATCGGGCGTTGGAGCAACATCATCGTCAGCGGGACCGAAGCTCACCGCATGAGGGAACTCACGTGCGTACGTCGCACCACCCATAGTGAAGGGTTGCGCCTGCCTGCCCGTTGTTTCCTGATAGGCGGCCAGCAGCGCTTGCACCGGTGCAGTATGAGGATCGACCACGAACGGCTCCTGGTTACGCACGAATTCAAGTTCAGCACCGGCCTCTTGCGCCCAGGCCTCGAATGCGCGTTCGAGCTGAGCGCCAGTAATAGAAGTTGGGAAGCGAATATCGACCGACACCGTAGAGCGGGACCCCTCATGCGTAGCAACGCCTACGACGCTGGTCAGCGCACCGAAATCAGGGTCGCTGCTCGCCACGCCGAACGCGCTACCATCCGTCGTCTGCGCCATCGAAGCCACGCGCTCTAACCATGAGCGCTCTTCGGGCGCACATATCCCGCTTTGCACAAGATACTGAGCTAGGACCCCAATAGCGTTTACTGTTCCTCCGGGCAGAGAAGCATGACCGCTGACGCCCGATGCTTCCACCAATGCACCGCTCTCGTGTTCCGAGATCACAATGCGATCGGCTTGAGGTAGATCATCGGGTCGCACGCGCACCACTGCGCGGGCAGAAGCCGGAACTGCGTTGAAAGACGAGCCTCCTTCGAGCCGTTCGATCGCTCCTTCAGGGACCTCATGAGATATTAAGACGCCGAACAGCCCTTTTTCGCCGTAGCACAAAGGAAAATCAGCATCGGGAGTGAACAGGAAATCAGGTGCCGCGTGACGCTCGAGATAGTATGGAATCTCCGCCATGCCCGATTCTTCATTGCAACCGAATATAAAACGCACTGCATGATGCAATGAAACGCCCTTATCGATCCAGAACTTCAGCGCATACAGCGCACTTAATAACGGAACCTTATCGTCAGCCGTTCCACGGCCGATGAGCGCACCTTCAGTGCGCGTCAATTTGAACGGCGGGAACGTCCAGCCCTCCCCTGCAGGCACTACGTCCACATGACCGATGACTCCTAACTGCTGGCCGCTCGAACCAGGCAGATCCGCATACCCAGCATAGCCATCACCATCGTCCACCTTCAGCCCTATGCGCTGAGCAATATCCAAGATCTCATCCAAGGCCGCCCGCGCCCCTGGACCGAACGGCGCACCCGGAGCTGCGTGATCGGCATCAAGCGAACTATCGATCGCAATAAGACGCGCCGCATCGTCCAGGAACGTATCCCAGTTTTTCGCAATGAACGCATCGACCTCTCCATCAGTCACCTGGTACGCTGCGTTCACATCAGAAGATCCACTCATAAGAAACCCATCTTTCGCATTCATGTTCCTGCTATGATGCCATGAGCATGTTCGTATCGCAATTGCGCTCGCGCCTAAGGAAGAATGACTATGTCCGACCAGTTCTCACGCAACCGTCTCATGTTCGGCGACGAAGGCGTCCAGGCGCTGCAACGAGCGCACGTCGCGGTATTCGGTTTAGGTGGCGTAGGCGGTTATGCTGCCGAATCGCTCGTGCGATCGGGCATTGGCGCCATCGATCTGATCGACTGCGATACAGTCGATATCACCAACGTGAATCGGCAGATCATCGCCACGCACCGCACCCTGGGAATGAACAAGACCGATGCCGCCGAGCAACGCTTACTCGACATTAATCCCACATGCCGCATCACCAAGCACGATTGCTTCTTCTTGCCCGAAACGGCGCATCTCTTCGACTTCGCTCAATACGACTACATCATTGATGCCGTAGATACCATCAGCGCGAAGATCGAACTTATCGTGCGCGCCCAAGAAACGCACACCCCTCTTATCAGCGCCATGGGCGCCGGCAACAAGATGGATCCGACCGCTCTTCGAGTTGATGACATCTACAACACTTCCGTATGCCGATTGGCACGGGTCATGCGAAAAGAGCTACGCAAACGGGGTATCGCCCATCAAAAGGTGGTGTATTCGATCGAGGAGACCCTCACGCCCGCAGCTCCCACGCAATCAGAGGGATCGCCCGTCGACCAGGACGCCTCCTCGGAGCGCTGCGCCGACAGCACGGACACCGGCACACAAGACGCAGTCTCCTGTACCCCGCACCCGAAGCGAGCCACCCCCGGCTCGAACGCGTTCGTACCCAGCGCCATGGGACTCGTCCTAGGAGCCGAAGTGGCGCGCGATCTTATGCATCTGTCCCGATAAGCAGGACCCGAACCTACCTAGCCGGCTTGCACCTTCCCGCTTTCGTTGTACTCAAAGCAACGCGCACCGCTTCTTCGGGGTCATCAGTCAGAACCATAAGATCGGTATCGAGCGCACTGATCATACCCTGCTCGACCAGGACCGTTTCGATCCAGTCCAAAAGACCGCCCCAATAATCCTTACCGAACAACACCATAGGCATGTTGGCCACTTTGTGCGTTTGGACGAGGACCAGAAGCTCGAACATCTCATCAAGCGTGCCGAACCCGCCAGGGAAGAAAATAGCACCCGACGAATACTTCACGAACATGGTCTTGCGCACGAAGAAATATCGGAAGGTCATACCTAAGTTGACCCATTCGTTCAGTTCCTCCTCATGCGGAAGTTCGATCGCAAGGCCGATGGACTTACCCCCGGCAAGCGCCGCACCGCGATTTGCGGCGGCCATAATACCTGGCCCACCGCCCGTGATGACCGCAACGCCCTCACGAGCCAACATTCCACCTACGAGAGATGCCTGCTCATAATACAGATCGCTCGGATCAGTGCGAGCAGAACCGAATACCGCCACCGCAGGGCCAGTTTCGGCAAGAGCTCCGAACCCATCGACGAATTCGGCCTGAATGCGCATGACTCGCCACGGATCCTTATGAAGCCACTCAGTATCATGCGCATTGGCGATCAGGTTGCCCGTCGTATTGTCTTGCGGGATCATAGAGCCGCGCATCAGCACTGGGCCACGGCGATACGCCGCACCCAACGGAGAATCCTTTGTCTCGCTCGTTTTCAGTTGCGCGGTTTCCGCCAATACCGCCGCGAGTTTTTCCTTGAACTGATCATCGATGCGCTTCTGAGCTGCTTTCTTGCCGTTCTTCTTTTTCTTCATCTTCTTAGCCATGGTTCTCGCCGTCCTCCAGAACGGAAGCATCATCTAGTGCTTCGAATTTTGCCTTCATAGTGGGGTTATTACGCGTGAGCTTCTTGATCGAAAGCGCTTCGGCCTTATCGTTAGCCAAACGCAGATTGTTCTCCGACCCCAACAGCGCCTCTTTGGTCTTCATCAAATGATCGATCGTCTTGTCGATCTCGGAAATGGCCTTCTGGAACTTCTCGCTCGCAATACGATAATTGCGACCGAACTTCTGTTTGAAATCTTCCATTTCGTTCTCGAAGTTCGTGATATCGATGTTCTGCTTTTTTACCAGCGCCAATTCAGCCTTATACGTCAGCGCGCTTTGTGATGCATTGCGCAAAATACCGATGAGCGGAATGAAGAACTGTGGGCGGATGACATACATCTTGTCATAGCGATACGACACATCGACAATACCCGCATTGTAGAGCTCGCTCTCGGGCTCCAAAAGCGAAACCAACACCGCATATTCACAGCCCTTCGCACGACGATCGGCATCGAGCTTCTTAAAGAAATCCTCGTTCTTATGACGATGAGTCGAATCGTCCTGTTCGTTCTTCATTTCGAACATGATCGAAACCACTTCATTACCATCAGCATCGGTCTCACGGAAGATATAATCGCCCTTGCTTCCCGCCGACGCATCGTTGTCCTTCTCGAAATACGCCCGTTGGAACGCAGTCGCGCGCAGGCGGTTGAACTCCGTTTCGCAATGCTGTTCAAGCGTTTCGCCCAGCATTTTCGTAGACAGCCGCGCCTTCATATCGCGATATCGTTCGATCTCCTGGTCCTTATATGCGATCAGTTCATCTTTTGAACGGAGTTTTTCCGCCATCTGAGCCTTCAGTTCGTTCTCGCGCTGGCTCTTCTCCGCTTCCTTCAGCGCGACCTGAGCAGCAAGCGCATCGCGTTCGCGTTCGAGTCCTGAGCGCGCCTGAGTAACCGCCAGTTCCTTTTCGGTAGCGAACATGTCGGTCTGGTTGCGTATCTTCTGCTCCAGTTCCGCAATACGGGAATCGCGCGACGAAAGAGCCGCTTCGGCCGTCGCGTTCAACTTTTCCTTCTCCAGCTCTAGAGCATCCTTTTGCTGCTGTAACTGCGCAGCGAGCGCATCACGTTCGCGTTCGATCTTGGCTACCGCCGTCCGAGCATACAGCTCTTTTTCATGCTGAAGCGCTTCTACCTGCGCTTTCAGCTGGGCAATGGAAGCATCTTTAGCGCGCAGACCTTCCTGCATGCGCCCCTCTGCTTGCGATTCAGCCAACGCCAGCGCCTGTTCCTTTTCGGCACGCAGCAACTCTTCACGCTGAGCCAATTCATGTTGGAATTCCTTATCACGCACCTGTTTGACAATATCGGCAAAACCCGATTCATCAACCTGGAACACCTTGCCACAATGAGGGCATTTGATCTCGTTCACTCTAGCTTCCCCTCTTATCGAATAACGCGTGCGATCCATAGGTCGTAGCCCGACGACGACTCGTCTTCACCCTCACCGCTCGGGGCATCTACCGACTTCGTGCCCATCGACGTACGCCCATCAACAACGCTCACCGCTTCATTGTACTCATACGAACATACCAAATCGGGCGGCTCTCAGAATAAACCGAAGCCGAACCGTGTTCTAATGAAGAACGAGCCGAATCGCTACGATCCGGCTCGTCGTGGCTTGAGACAAACAGGGCGTCTCGAAGCCTTCCACGCTCTTATCATACGAATCGCACTATGAGCGATCCCATGTATTACGCATTCAGTTCTTCTCTTCCCCTTCTTCCACTTCAAGATCCCTTGAAACCTCGCGCTGCTCACGATTGAAACGGCTAGCTTCCTGGCGCTCTTCGTCGGTCGCCACCCTCTTCTCGAGCGGTTTATTGAGTACGATCTGCGGGAACGGTATACCGATATCATAACGATCGAACAACAATTTGATCTCGCGGTTCAAGTCGCGCTCCACCTGGAACCTATCAGACTCAGCACACTGCACCATGATTCGAATATTCACGCTACTGTCGCCCAAGGAAACAACGCCCTTATAGAACGGACCGCTGATAATAGCAGGGATCTCTTCGCGAATATGAGCCATTTCCTTTGCCAAAATAGATTCAACGCGCTCAAGCGATTCACTGTATTCAATACCCACATCGCACCAGGTATAGGATGACTGCTTAGTCATATTGACGACATCATTCACGTTGCTGTTTCGAATAACCTTGATGTTCTGAGAAGCGTCCATGACCTTGGTGGTGCGCACGCCTATTTCAACAACCGTGCCCCGATAATCATCGACCTCGATGATATCGCCAACACGGAATTCGCCTTCAAAGATAATGAATAAGCCCGACAGGATATCCGAAACGAGCTCCTTTGCCCCAAAGCTAATAGCGATGGACAAAATGCCGGCAGAAGCCAGCAGCGTTGCGGTATCAACGCCCAACAAAGCCAAGCAGTAATAGACCATACCAATGATAGTGGCATACTTGATAAAGCTACCCGTCAAACGACACACGGTTTCACCGCGCGAACCCAGCACTCCCGCCAACAACGCAAGTAAACGCTGAACAACGGTCGCTACCGTCATAGCCACACACGCGAACATAATAGATGCGGTAACGGCAAAGATGTTCAAGCCATATTCCCATTCGCCATCCAGGATGTAGGCGAACAACGAATCAGACCCGAAGATCTGATCTTTGAACACAACGGCCATGAAGATCGCCAGGACCGATACGATCACCATCGCTCTCATAGCGTCCGCAACTTTTTGCTCAGGTGTTTTTTCGTGCCATTTGAACGACTTATGCAGCCAGCGGCTCGTGATCGACTCGGTCTTAATTACGCGTCCGCCCGGCAATTTAACGTCGAACATACGCGAGTCGGATTCGGCGGTCGTTTTCTGGGCATAAGCCGCACTCTTACGCTCGAAAGCCAAAAGCAAGAAGATGAGGATCTGACAGATGAGCGAAATAATCGCAGTGACCAAGGTAAGCGGTCCACGCTCAGCCATGAGCTCGCCTTCTCCACCGACTACGTACAGATAGTAGTCTCCCGATTCAACTGAAGCCGCATAATATGTCTTGCCCGCAATAGTCAGGTAATCGTTGAACCCATCCTTGAGTTGTTTTTCCGTCATACCCACCGACAAGGCATCCTTGCCCTGAACCTTACTATCGGGATAATACGCAATGACGTTGTCGTTCTTGTTCACCGCAAAGGCAAAGCCATCAGATCCCACCTTCACTCCGTCAAGAACGTTCTCTATCTTCACGCTATCAATCAGCGCCTGCAAGCGATCAGGATGGATGCTCGCCTGAACGAAACCATTCGCATTTCCCTCGGCATCATGCAGGCCCACGCCGATATATTGGCGCATTTCACCCGAAACTTCATCGGGTCGAGCATCTTGCACCACAGAGCCTACCCCTTGCAGCAATTGCCTGAATTCGTACGACTGATCGTTCGGATCATCACTTAAAGTGAAATTCACATACGACGAGCTCGTTGCCACCATATTGCCCTGCGCATCGAACACATACAGGTACTGCACCTGCAGCACCTCGCCCAAGCGTTGCAGATCGGCCTTATTGGCAAGAGCGGCATTGTGATCGAGAATATAGGCGGCAACCTCGATTTTATTAAGGTAACGCTCGTCATACTGAGCACGCAACGCATCAGCATTGTCATCGGCTCTCTGAATCGTCTGCTCAAGTTCTGCCGTGCTGTCGGTATTGCTGATCGACTCCGAAGAAAGCGCGAACAACGTCTGCATATAGAACGCAATAGCCACTACGGCAACGAAACCTATCAGGGAAAGAACGGCCCCCTTCTTGGCGATCGCTTTGTTCATGCGGAACTCGCCCATCAAGACAAAATCGTTCTCTTCGTTTCCTCGGCGCTCATTATCGCGCAGCACACATATGCCATATAGTGCCACCATCGCCATGACCACGAAGAACGCGAACAAAATAACACCCGTAGTAATGTTGCGCGATGCCGCCATATCGCTCTCAGGTACAGCCGCAATGTAATACATATCGTCTATCTGGGTCACTCCGCAGTAGATCGATTCACCATCGAGCTTCAACCATGAGTAGTTACCGTTCTCCAAATCGGCGACATCTATACCTTTGTCGAGCGCATCCGCACCTATGAGCATTTCGTCAGGATGGTATTCAATAAGGTAATCTTTGGCCGAAATGGCGAATACATATCCATGCTGACCCACGGTGAGGTTCTTTAGAATACTCGCCGTGGAACCAGAATCCTCAACCAACTGATCCACTTCTTCTGGGTTCTGCTCGATGACTACCATGGTATTGTCGTCGACCTTGGCAGAATAATAACGATCGTTCCAGTTCTCTTCCGGAAGATCGATCTCGACCGCATCGGAGGCAGTGTTCGTATCGAACACCGTACGCAATCGATTGAAGCGCGACGAAGCAAAGTTCGCTTTGGTGTCTTTTGCCTGTGCTACGACCGCACCATTGCGATCGACGACCATGATGTTGTCAACATTGAACAGATCCTGATATTCGACCATCTTGGCGTTAGTAGCTTCATAACCCGCATTGTTTTGAGCCATAAAGGCAACGCTCTGGACCTTCGACTGATACACCGCATCGTAGTTCTTGATGTTCTGTTCAGTATCGATTTCTGCCTGATCGAGCAAACTAGGAAGCTCTTCTGCCTTCTGTTTCATTTCCTGGGTATAGCTTTCCAAGGAAAGGTTGTTCTGCATCGTTGAGATAGCAGTGCCCATTGCCACCATGCCCACAATAACAATGGCGACAAGTAGCGTGATTTTTATCTTGAGTCGTTTCGACATGAAAATTCGCCCCTTTAGTTCCACTTATCGACAAGGCGAGCAAGAGTGCCGTCATCAATCATCGCCTGAACAGCATCTGCCATCGGCTGACTCAGAGCAGAATCCTTCTGTGTCGCAACGCCGTAATCCTGTTCTGCAACGGTGTAATCCAAAAGAACGCGATTATCCAGCAGGTAGGTTTCTGCAATGCTGCCATCCATGCTGGCAGCATCGATCTCGCCTACCTCAAGCGCATTGGAGAGCTCTTCATACGAGGCGTATTCCAAGATACGGAAATTTTCGAACTGATAATCGCTACCTTCTTCGTTCTGGGAAAGCACTTCACCGTTCGTAAAACCATCAGCCGTGAGTTTTTCGATGAGCATCGGCGCCGTATTAGCACCCGCCATCGTGCCTATGATCCGCCCTTTCAGCTGATCGATATTGCTGATCAGAGAGCTGTTCTCCACCATTACCACGCACTTGTCATGATAATACGCAGGTGAAAAATCAAAATTAGCCAAGCGGCTTTCCGATATAGAGTAGCAAGCGATCAGGCAATCAACCTCACCCGCCAGCAAGCGCTCTTTGCGATCTTCCGGCACAACACTCACGAACTCCGTACCGGAATACCCGAGACGATCCGCCAATTCATTGGCAATATCTATCTCAAGGCCATAGTACTTACCGGTCTTTTCGTTCAAGTGACCGAAACCTACGATATCCGCACGCACACCCACTTTGAGCGTGTCATTTCCCGTTGGCGTTCGGCCGCTACATCCAGCCAAACCACCGATCAAGCATGTCGCAAGTGCGATCACGATCATGAACGCAGCAATGTGCTTTTTACGTTCGCGCACCATATAACACCCCTTAAACTGGCTTCTTCCATCTTCGGATGCGATACCTGCGCTGACGCGATTCATGTACGATAGGGCACTTTATCTCTCTGGCCTTTTGCCTGATGGCACAATACGTATTAACTATCACGAATGCGACCACGGCGCAGAACGCACGTCTGCACAACTCTAAACCAGTGCACGTTATCGAATTGAAGAAACAGGTGCGCCTAAACCAGAAGTTACATGTACGTCTTACGCGGCGCTTCGGGTGAATATACGGCGCGTGAGGTACAGACGGTAAACAACCATGCAGATTGCAGTGGTGGCCCATGTAATGGGATAGGTAGCGGCAATACACTCAATAGAAACCGCGTTCCAAGAGAAAGCAAAAACAAGAACGCTTCTCAACAAGCAGATATTCAGCAAGATAATGACCGCAGGCACGAGGGAATGCCCCAGGCCCCTTGCCACATCGCCCTGGACCTCTAGGATCGAATACAGAAAATAAAAAGGGAACGTTACCGCAATTACCTTGAGTCCATATTCAATAACGGCCCCGTCCCTGCTGAAGATCTGATATATCTCACTTCCAAAAGAAAGCATCAGAACCGAAAGGGCCAAAGAAACTCCGAGTCCCAATCCTTGGCAGACCCGCGCCCCTTTTCTTGCCCTGTCGAACGACCCCGCTCCCTTATTTTGTGCAACGAACGTTGTTACGGCCTGGCCGATTGCGAGTATCGCCAGATATATAGGTAGCTCCACCTTGTAGTAAATAGAGAATGCGGCTATTGCATCTGCGCCCAATAGATCGATCTGATACTGGATAACCACATTAGAGAGAGATATGACCATAGCCTGCAATCCAACCGGAGCGCCGATTCGAAAAATACGCTTCACCGCAAAGCGATCGATCTTGAACAGATCGAAGACACGCAGCCCCAGTTCTTTATTCACCCACAAAGGATAGACCACGATCGCTGCAGAGAAAACGTTCGAAATCAATGTGGCAAAGGCAACACCTTCGACTCCGTAATGAAGCACGCACAAGAATAGCCAATTACACGCGATATTCATCGCTCCCCCAACGGCCTGGGAATAGAGAGGAGTCATTGAATCACCGAGAGCTCGACAAACACCTGAGGCCATATTGTAAAGTGCAACAGCGACCATTGCCACGAAGTACGTCCGCAGGTACACAAGCGCGTCATCCACCGAAGAAGGGGGCGTCTTCATCACTTCAATGAAGAACGGGGCAAGGAAGAACCCCGCCACTGAAAGGACCAGGCCGCCCACTGCACCCAAGAGAAGCGACGAGGCGATTACTCGATGTACTGATGATCCGTTCTTCCCGAAAGCGATCGCCACAACAACATTGGCGCCCACGGAAAGCCCATTAAATAGTCCTATCAGGCAGCTTATCAATAACGTACTTATCCCAAGCGCCGCCGTCGCATTCACGCCAAGCACGTTACTTACGAAAAGAAGATCTACCGTCGAATACAATTGCTGCAGCACGCTGCTCAGCAGCAGGGGAACGGAAAACGCAATGATCGATCTGATAATAGGACCCTTCGTCAGATCGATCGTACGTGAGTAAAAGAAATGCATCATGGCTACAACGTCGGAAGGGCAGACAAGAGCCTGGTGAAGGCACTAGAACGCGGCCGCGAAAAAAGATCCTCCGTATTACCTTGCTCCACTATCGTCCCGCCATCCAAGACATACATTCGATCGCACAAACCTCTCACGAGGGCAAGGTCATGGCTAATGAACAAGCATGACATCGATAAACCACTGCAGAGATTCGCAAGAAGATCGACTATATGCGCCTGCACCGTCACATCAAGAGCGCTCGTCGGTTCATCGCAAATCAATAAACGTGGGTTAGAAATAATGGCCCTTGCTATCGCCGCTCTCTGGCATTCTCCCCCCGATAGCTCCCAAGCATGCTTGTCAACGTACGTCCTGGGCAAGCTAACCATATCTAGTGCCTCGTGAACCTTGCTCCTTGCCGCCTTCTTTTCGAAGCCATCACGATACGCAAGACCCTCCATGATCCCCTGTCCGATTTTCATACGTTCCGAAAATGACGCTATCGGATTCTGAAAAACCATCTGGATGCCAAGTCGGGATCGGCGGCTATCGACAGATCGCCTTTTGAGTGACTTCTCTACCTCTAGATCGACTCCATCAAAAACCACCGACCCACAGTCGGCTTCCTCGAGCCCGGCGATGATGTTCGCCAGGGTAGATTTACCTCCTCCGCTTTCACTCACCAATCCCACGACCTCTTGCTCATCAACCGCTATATCCACATTGCTGAGCACGACCGCTTCCGAATCAAAAGAGCGGTATTTCTTGCTGATTGACGAAACCTCTAACAGCACAATGAACCGTCCTTTGACTCTTCACACTGAAGTACCCGATGAGTTTCCGAAAGCAAGGCATAATCCAGCTCTGCTTTACTCGTGGTCTCCATTTTCTCCAACAAAGATGCACCATCGCCGCTATTCACCCACGCCCTAGGAACCTTCGGCAAGGACCCATCAAGACGAGGCACCGAATTGATCAGGTCGCGCGTGTATGGATGTGCAGGAAACCGCGTGATCTCTTCAGCGGTCCCCTCTTCAACTAGGACACCTTTGTACATCACGCCGATATGATCGGCTGTTTCAGCAATGGCGGCGATGTCATGACTCACAATGAGGATCGTTGTTCCATGAACATTCCGAATATACTTCAGTTTTTCTAGAACCTGCGCCTGAGAAACGACATCGAGTGAGCTCGTCGGCTCGTCAGCGAGCAAAAGGTCAGGCTTCTGCCCAAGGCACATAGCGAGAACCACCCGCTGGCACATCCCCCCTGAAAGCTGATGGGGATACGAATCAAGTACCCTATCGATATCTTTTATCCCCATATCCTCAAGAAGGTTCTTTTCGACAAGTTCGAATTCCTCTTTAGCCAGGGTCCCGGCAATTGAGAGGCATTCATCGAACTGCGACCTGATGGTATAAAGCGGATCGAGTGAAGATAGGGGGTCCTGAAAAACATAGGAGATCCTTCGGGTGCTCAGGTCCAAATGATTCTTTCGCTCATGAAAAAGAGACGCTCCTTCATACACAATATCACCCGAAAAAGCGGCGTTCTTTTTCAGTAAGCCCGCAATGCAGCGCAGAATCGTGCTTTTCCCCGACCCGCTCTCGCCAACAATTCCCGCGATACTTCCGCGCTCAATGCTCATCGATAACCAGCGCACTGCCTCAACGCCCCCGAAGGAGACGTTGAGGTTTCGTGCGTCAAGAATGATGTCGCCGGATCTATGCAATAGCTGCATCCTTGGTAATGAAATAATACTCGGAAGGTGCCGCCGCAATACCTTCAACTTCCGTCTTGCAAATATAAGACGTCTGAGAGTTACCAAAGAAGATATAAGCGTTATCGTTGAGTACCTCTTGAGAGATCTGCTTGGCGATCTCATCGCGCTCCGTCTGATCGAAAGCGGTCTTCAGCTGATCAACAAGTTCATCGACCGTCGTATTCGAATAAGCCCCAAAGTTTGCCGAGCCCTTTGAAGCAAAGCACATGGATGCAAAATAGTTCGCATCACCCGTCGGAGCCATTCCATATGAGTCGATAGTCATATCCGGATCATCAGCATTGTAGGTCTCCGCATCCTGCAGCCAGTAATCGACCGTATGAATATTAAGTTTCACCCCGACCGAACTCAGTTTTGACTGGAGGTCATCTGCCAACAGGACGAACCTTTCATACGAAGAGCAGTTATACAGATTGATTTCACACGGCGTACCATCGGGAAGCTCGCGAACACCGTCTCCGTTAGCATCTACCACTCCTGCGTCATCAAGGACCTTCGCGGCCTTTTCGGTGCTAAATTCGCTGATCGTAACATTAAGTCCATCTGTTCCACCATAAGGAAGAGCCCCACTATACACGCCATAGCTAGGAGTCTCGGTACCAGCACAGATCGTTCCAGCGTAACCTTCGCGATCGATGCAGTACGAAATTGCCTCGCGTACCGCATCGTTAGCTACAACAGGATGCTCCATATTGAAACGAACGAAATCAACGCGGGTGGAATCCTGCGCCTGCACCTCAAATCGAGAGTCGCCAGAAACCGTCGTTACCGAGCTCGTCGGAGGCATTGCGATAAGATCGATCTCTCCATTTTGCAACGCCATAGTCATGGCATCATTGTCGAGGTAGGTGATCAGTTCGATCTTATCGAGTTTTGGATCTCCATCCCAATAGTTCTTGTTGGGCTCCAAATAAACATGATCTTCGAAAACAAAATCCGTAACAAGGTATGGGCCTGTGCAAGCAGTGCCCTTATTTGCGTAGTCTACTCCCTCTGCCGTGTAGTAAATACAGAAAAGCGGATCACAGATTACGTTCTTGAACGAAGGAACTGGCGCTGACGTCTTTACCGTCAACGTCTGTCCATCTGCCTCGATAGACGCTATCGGCAGCGTCTCTTCTGCACGAGGGTTCACCTCGTAGGTTCGCTCCCAACAGCTCTTGACCGAATCACCCGTCATCTTTTCGCCATTAGAGAACGTAACATCATCGCGCAGGGAGATCTTCCACGTGTATTCGTCTACACCCTCGACCGATTCCGCCAACCATGGCTGGATATCGAATCCGTCGCTCAGCTTCAAAAGATTCTCGGTCACTCCATAGTATTCGAGCTCCCAACCATCCCAGTTATAAGCAGGGTCAAGTGTTTCGTTGTAAAAATACGCATTCGACCCCGCTCGCAGTACCTTTGACTCATTGTCCGAAGCGGCTGACGAGCACCCGGTGAAAAGCAGCAGGCACGCACAGCATAGTGCCAGCATGCAGCCCAGAATACCCCTTCGTTTTCTTGTAATGTTCATTCCTTTTCCTTTCTTCCGCCTTTAATCTTTTCGCTTATACGAAAACTTTCACGATCATTCGTCCTGAGCTCTTTTATGTCTAGAACATCCCTCAAGGCATCGCCGAGGAGATTGAAGATGGCAACAGCGCAAAACAATGCCGCACCGGGAACAAGGATGCCCCAAGGGGCAAATTGGAAACTCGTCCTCGCTTCACTCATCATGGCTCCCCATTCATTGGTCGGACGCTCGGGGCCCAATCCCAAAAATGAAAGACCCGCCATCGTAAGAACAACATCGCCAATCGAAAGCGTTGCCATCACAATAAGAGGAGCTGCCATATTGGGAAGAAGGTATTTAAGACAAATATCTTTCGCCTTTGCGCCACACACCACTGCCGCTTTTACCGCCTGTGAGCTTTTCAGGCTAAGTGCAAGACTTCTCGCCAAACGAGCCGGCTGAGTCCAATATACGAGCGCTATGGCAATGATCATATTGACCATTCCCTGCCCCAAAGCCGCAGCAATTGCGATCGCGAGCACAAAATTAGGGAACGCCTGGAACATCGTTATCACCTTATCGAGCACATAATCGATTTTTCCGCCCGAAAAGCCTGCAACCAACCCCACAAGAGATCCCACGATGAACGAAATACCGACAACGGCAAAAGCCATAGTTACCGATTCGCTGCCACCAGCTATTGTTCTCAGAAGCACGTCCCGACCAACGGAATCGCTTCCAAGAAGGAACCCCTTTTCGCCAGGAGGCACGAGCGAGTTCGATAAGTCGGTAATATTAGGAGAGAAAGGTAGGAACATTGGGGCAAGCATGCAGAACGCCACGAAAAGAACCGCGACACTCGACATGATGGCCAACTTTGCTTTTGAGCTCATCTTCATCGCGATGCCCTCGCTTCGCCGATTCGAGGATCTACGACCCGATATAAAATATCAATGACCCAATTCACTAGCAGATACACGAGAGCCATAAGAAGCGCATATCCCTGCACCACGGTATAGTCCCGCATATTAATAGCCGAAACAGACAAATTACCCACTCCGGGCCAGCCGAATATGCACTCGACGATCGCCGATCCGCCCAAAAGGGACCCTATCGATATCCCCACAAGCGAAAGTATCGGAACAAGAGAATTCCTCAGCACGTGTTTAAAAAGAATCGAACCTTCAGATATTCCTCTCGATCTAAGACCATCAACGTAATTTGATTCGATCTGCTCAAGGGCAACCGTTCGAACCTGCCTGACATACCATGCGCTCAAAGGCAGCGACAAAGATATCGTTGGCATGATCACCCCAACGACACCCTCAGACGTAACCGGCAGAACGTGAAGACGAACGCTTAGAACATACAACAAAATCAATGCGATGAAGAACGCTGGTAACGAATAGAACACGTACGTGATTACTCTTGTCACTTTGTCGACTATGCCATCTTTTTTATATGCGCAATACAAACCCAAAGGAATCGCTATCAGCAACGTCAAAACCATCGAAGTGCTGGTAAGAATCAATGTATAAGGAAGGGCCTTTGCAAGAGACTCAGCCACTGGAGCGCCATTACGATAGGATTCACCCAGATCTCCCTGCAGCAACCCAGCGACCCAGCCGAAATACTGTTCAAGAAGGGGCCTATCGAGACCCATCTCCGCACGCACGGCAGCCAATTGACTCTCTGTAGGGGCAACACCCCTATCGCTAAAGTACTGCGTTGCAGGATCAGTTGGAGAAATATGAGCAAGGAGAAACGCGAGGAACGTCACCCCTGCCACTACGACAATTGCGCCAAGCAATCTGAACGTGGCTTTTTTCACGGACGATTCTTGACGATACCCACTACCCGTATCTTCATGCTTTAATAAGCGGTATGACACTCTGCCCAGCCGCCCTTGTCAGAAAGAACGAAGTCGATTTACGCATAGCCCGCTCGCTATCCGTACGACCTCTTTTTCACGTTTGGCTGTCCGCGCGAGCTCACGCACATTCCAATAGTCGATGGCTCTCACCCAAGAAACCACTCGCCAACTTATGTCGTTCGTTTTGTCTGCAACAGCAGGTAAATGCATATTGGTACCGCCAAGTATTACGAATTTCAATATCGTGATACCGTAGGTTAGCACAAATGTTACGAACTATAAAAAAATATTACGCTTAACGGCACCGAGCGCACCATTGATGCCAAGATTCCGAACAAGTACCCGCAAAAAATATGCTCGAATTTAGGGTCCGTACCTGACAACCATGGCATTTATCGCAAGAGAGCGTCATACTAGTAAGGCATTTGCAAAATCAGATCGTTCGAAGCCGCGCTTCACTAACGACCCCTCGGCACTTGCGCGCCAAGGATGGTCGACCGCGCGCTTCAGGCGATCTATCATCACCCAATACGAAAGAAAGATGGTGGCTCTTATGAACGACACGACCATGCAGCTCGTCCTTGTTCGCCATGGCGAAAGCGAATGGAACAAGCTGAATCTTTTTACCGGCTGGATGGACGTCGACCTGTCCGACACCGGTCACAAAGAGGCAGCCGATGGTGGCCGTGCCCTTGCAGAAGCAGGATTCGACTTTGACGTGTGCTACACCTCGTATCTGAAGCGCGCTATTCACACGCTGAATCACATCCTGGAATCCATGGATCGCGAATGGCTTCCCGTTGTCAAGAACTGGCGTCTGAACGAGCGTCATTACGGAGCGCTCCAGGGTCTCAACAAGGCTGAGACCGCCGCAAAATACGGCGAAGACCAGGTAAAAGTATGGCGCCGCAGCTTCGATGTCCGTCCTCCCGCGCTGGAAGAAGACGACGAGCGCAATCCTCGTCTGCTCGCTCCCTACCGCGAAGCACCTGCTGACGAAATGCCTTTGGCAGAATGCCTGGAAGACACCATCGCACGCGCATGGCCATACTTCACTTCCGAGATCGAGCCGCAGATGCGCGCCGGCAAGCGCGTCCTGATCGTAGCTCATGGCAATTCCCTGCGCGCGTTGGTGAAGCAGTTCGATAAGCTCTCCAACGAAGAGATCGTTGGCGTGAACATCCCCACCGGCGTGCCGCTGGTCTACACCTTCGACCAGGACTTCAACGTACTGGACAAGCGCTATGTAGGCGATGCCGCTACCATCGAAGCGAAGATCAACGCCGTAGCCAACCAGGGTAAGGCAAAATAAACGCTCGCAGGATCTGCTTCCGTTGGCGCTCCTCGCGAACGGACCCTTTACAAAAAAGCCTTCGTCTCCACTCGGAACGAAGGCTTTTTCATTGCCATTGCGACTTAGCGCCAAGGTCGCGTTGTTCATTCTGCGAACTGAGAATTATACAGATCGGCATACGCGCCGCCACGCGCCAGCAGATCTTCATGCCTTCCCTGCTCGACAATATCGCCATCTTGAAGCACGAGGATCAAGTCAGCATTGCGAATAGTGGACAGTCGATGCGCGATAACGAACGATGTACGTCCCTGCATCAGATTATCCATCGCCATCTGGATGCGCTCTTCGGTGCGCGTATCGACCGAACTGGTCGCCTCATCCAGGATAAGCATGCGTCGATCAGCCAAAATAGCACGTGCGATCGTAAGCAGCTGACGCTGGCCTTGGCTGATGTTGCTCGCGTCTTCATTGATCTCCATATCGTACCCGCCGGGAAGTGTACGAATGAAGGTATCCGCGAACGCCGCCTTGGCCGCCGCCTCGACTTCTTCATCGGTCGCATCTAAGCGCCCATAGCGGATGTTCTCGCGGACCGAACCCTTGAACAACCAGGTATCCTGCAGCACCATGCCGAACAGCGAGCGCAGATCATCGCGATCGAATTCACGAACATCATGTCCACCGATCCGGATAGCCCCGCTATCGACATCGTAGAAACGCATGAGCAGCTTCACCATGGTGGTCTTGCCCGCACCGGTCGGCCCGACGAGCGCGATCGTCTGGCCTTCGGACACCTGCGCGGAGAAATCTTTAATGATGGGTTCATCCGCATCATAGCCAAAACGTACGTGGTCGAATTCGACCGACCCATCGACCTGTGACGCCGCTACGAGCGCTTCGTTTTCGGGCTCTTCGTCAGCATTCAGGAACTCGAACACGCGCTCAGCCGCGGCAGCCATCTGCTGAAGTACGTTCGACACCTGGGCGAGCTGAGTGATGGGCTGAGTGAAGTTCTTCACGTACTGGATGAACGCCTGAATGTCACCCACGGTGATACGCCCGTTGATGGCGAACAACGCACCCGCGATAGCCACTGCCACATAGCCCAAATTGCTTACGAAGTTCATGACCGGCATCATCAAGCCCGACAAGAACTGCGACTTCCATGCCGATTCATATAGTTCATCATTGGTCTTACGGAAGGTCTCGAGTACGTCACCTTCCTTATTGAACGCACGTACCACCGCCTGACCGGAGAACGTCTCTTCGACCTGACCGTTGATGGCCCCCAAGCGGTTCTGCTGCATACGAAAATATTTCTGACTGCGACCCACCACCACTTTAACGAGAAGCGCCGAAACCGGGATCATCAGAAGCGCAATAAGCGTAATGGGCACATTGATGCTAAACATCATGATCAGCACGCCCAAGATGGTCGTGACCGACGTGATGATCTGAGTCACACCCTGGTTCAAGCTCTGCCCCAGCGTATCCACATCGTTCGTGATGCGCGACAGCACATCACCCGTGCTCGTACGCTCAAAATATCCCATCGGCAATACATTCATCTTCTTCGCAATGCGCTGACGAAGTATGTAGCACGTACGCTGGGAAATATGGGACATGAGCCATCCCTGCACGAAGGAGCACACGGCAGAGAACCCATACAGCGCCAAGGTCGTAACTAGAATGACCCCTACCGCCGTAAAATCAATTCCGCCTGTACCGGCGATCTTCGCACTAACGCCTTCGAACAATTCGGTCGTTGCCGTCGAAAGCACCTTTGGGCCCACGATATTGAACACCGTAGAAGCAATGGCGAAGATCACTACTGCAGCAAGCGCGAACTTGAAGGTACCCATCAAACTGAGCAGCTTTTTCATGGACCCCTTGAAGTCAGTCGCCTTTTCGCCTGGCATCATGGCGTGAGGGCCACCCATAGGCCCGCGGTGCCGAGGAGCCGTGTGTCTCGACTGCACCTCAGATTCGCTTCCGTGCTGGTTTTGGGGGGAGCGCTTCGTTTCGCTCATTACGCAACACCCCCTTTCAGTTCTTCCTCCGAAAGCTGGGAGCGCGCGATCTCTTGATAGGTGGCGCAGGTGGCCAGCAGCTCTTCGTGCGTGCCGCATCCCGCGATCATGCCATCTTCAAGGACGATGATCTTATCGGCGGTGAGCACCGTGGAAATGCGCTGCGCTACCACGATGATGGTCTTGCCCTTCGCGTGTTCAGCAAGCGCATGGCGCAGCTTCGCATCGGTCGCGTAATCGAGCGCCGAAAAACTATCGTCGAACAGCAGCACGCGCGCATCGGTCGCCAACGCACGCGCAATGGACAGACGCTGCCGCTGCCCGCCTGACACATTGGTGCCTCCTTGGCTAATGGGCGAGTCGTAGCCCTCTTCCTTTGCATCGATGAATTCACGTGCCTGTGCGATGTCAGCCACCTGCGCGATCTCGTCTTCCGAAAGGGATCCATCGGCATATGCGATGGTCGATCCTATCGATCCTGAAAAAAGGAACGCCTTCTGAGGCACATACCCCAGCTCTTTGCGCAATTCGTGCTGAGTCATATCGCGTACATCAACGCCGCCGACGCGCACCGCTCCTTCGTCCACATCATAGAAGCGCTCTATCAGTTTCATGATGGTCGATTTGCCGGAGCCCGTCGATCCGATAATGGCCGTCGTCCGTCCTGGCTCCGCTTCGAACGAAACATGCGACAGCACCGGATCAGAGCCTTCGTTGTATGTGAACGTCACCTCATCGAATTCGACCGACAGGCCTTTTGCCTGCATATTAAGCGAATGGGCCTGCGACGTATCGGGGTCGACAATGGAGCTTTCGGTCGCGAGGACCTCATTCACGCGCTGCGCCGCGACGTTAGCGCGCGGTAGAACGATCGCTATCATGCTGAGCATGAGAAACGACATCACGATGACCATAGAGTAGGTGATGAATGCGATCATATCGCCCGTCTGAATAGCGCCCGAATCGATATATGACCCGCCGACCCACACGATCAGCACCGACACGCCATTCATGACCAGCATCATCGTCGGCATCATGAAGGTCATGACCCGGTTAGTGAACAGCTGGGTGCGATACAGCGCCGTGCTCGCTTCATCGAAACGCGCTTCTTCGTACTCTTGACGATCAAATGCGCGAATAACGGAAAGACCCGTGAGCATTTCGCGCGACACTAGGTTCACGTGGTCGATGAGCTTCTGCATGATCTTGAACTTGGGAAGCGCAACGGCCATCAAAAGCGCAATGACAATGCCGATGATGACGATCGCCAGCACGATGATCCAACTCATCGCGAGGCTGGTCTGCGAAACCATAATGATACCGCCGATGGCAAGAATAGGTGCGTACAGCACCATGCGCAGCAACAGCACGACGACCATTTGGATCTGCTGGATGTCATTAGTACCACGCGTGATGAGCGATGCCGCCGAGAACGATTGGACCTCTGCATCGGAGAAGGAAACGACCTTGCTGAACAGGCGCTCGCGCAAGTTCCGCGCGATCTTCGCCGCTGTACGCGAAGCCACGAATCCCACTGCGATGGATGCCACCATCATGAGCGCCGCAACGCCGAGCATCTGCATGCCCAGTGTGAGCAAATACTGCATTTGGATCGCGCCGAGATCGATACCGATCGCTTCGTATTCGGCCTTAACGGCCACGATCGCCTGCTGCTCTACAAGGGAGTCCTCGATATTGCCGAATGTGCTTTTCGCCTCTTCGATCATGGTGGCGATATCGCTCTTCGAAAGCGCCCCCGCCTCATAAGCCGCATACACCTGCGCCAGATCGAACGAGCCCGACTGCATAGTGGATCCCGCAAGCGCATCGCCCTGCACGTTCTGCGCGGCATCGCCCAACGAAGCTGCTGCGCTCAAGTCCGAAAAGTGAACGATAACGATCGGCAACGCCACAGCCGAGTTAAGTTCTGCGCGATGGTCGCGCCCGTTTTCGTTGAGTTCATAGCTCCCCTCATCAGTCTGCGTATAGGAACTACGGATGAGATCCTCATCTTCTTCAGAGGCGATCATGCACACGTAATTGAACGTGTCCTCACTCATTTCGATAGGAGCAGCGTCTTCGATGCCGCCTTGCTGAATACCCACATCAACCAGATCGGAGGTATAGCGTGGCAACGACAGGTCAGCGAAAGCCTGAACGATAAGCAGTAGCACGATGAGCGATACGGCGATCTTGGATTTCTTCAAATAGGCGATTATTCGCACAGGCGACCCCTCCATCTAACAACCTGACCATGATAAAAAGCTTTGCCAGGCGCTCGATCGTTTTCATAAAAGTTCTATCGGGCGGTCACTCGAATTCCAAAGGGGTGTTTTCGCCGCCACACGAAAAGAACGCGGGCACAAAGCCCGCGTTCCCTAATGCCAAACTATTACCCCGCAACTGAAAAACACGTGCGTTTCACAGCCGAAAAGCATCTGCCGCCGATTTTCCCGCGGCCAATAAGCACCCGCTACGAAATCACGTTCTTGATGGCGGCCATCAGATCGGCATATTCATCGAACGCCTGCAGATCAGGATTATCTGCCTTGATGGAATCGGGGCTCTTGAACAAAAAGCCCGCTTTGCTCGCACGGATCATACCCAGGTCGTTAAAGCTATCGCCCGCAGCAATGGTCTCCAAGCCCGCCGACTGAAGTGCGCGCACGGTAGTGAGCTTCGATTGGTCGCAACGCATACGAAAACCAGTGACCTCGCCCGATTCCGCAACTTCCAATTCGTTACAGAACAGCGTCGGCCAGCCCAACTTTTCCATCAATGGTTGAGCGAATTGCGTGAAGGTGTCGCTGATGATGATCACCTGACACAGCGTGCGCAGCTCATCCAGAAATTCCTTCGCACCGGGCATCGGATCGATAGTGGCGATCGTATCCTGGATCTCTTTCAGGCCCAGACCATGTTCCTTCAGAACGCCAAGACGGAAGTTCATCAGCTTATCGTAATCGGGTTCGTCGCGAGTCGTTCGCTTCAATTCCGGAATATTGGTCGCCTCGGCGAACGCGATCCAGATCTCTGGAACCAATACCCCTTCAAGATCCAAGCAAGTTACGTACATAACACCCTTCTTCCTTGCGATTACGACCGATATCATGCACGAAGATCGCACACGAAACGCCTCACGGGAACGAACAGTGCTAGCATACCCGAAAATCAAAGCACCGCCGCAGCGCATCTTACGCTTTTATTCGAACGGTAACAGACGACGGCGACGAACACCCCACACGCCCATGTTCATCGCGCGAACGCATGCCCCTTACCCGCGCCGCGAGATCCACCCTGTCGCAGCGAATCTGTATCGATCGATTCACAAGACATATCGCCAACAAGCATTGATACGGCTCATCCAGATCCCCCTATCGGAACACTAGATGCCCTGCCCTGATAGCATCTTTCAGTGGATCCCGCCCTAAACGCCCTGTCAAAGGCGTTTTCCCTTGATTTATCAAGGTCTTCTATACGCGCACATATCCCCTCATTGGCTATATTCATCCTTTAGTCGATTGACGATTTTCATTCCGACCGAGGTCTTTAGTATGTAAACGTTATTTTTCGAAGGCAGCGCTCGTTGCTGTTCTTCATTGGTACGTACAGAAAGAGAGTCGATATGTTTCAAGCCACAGTCGATCCTGTCGCAGGGAGCCTTGCCCTGTCGGCTTTAGTGGCATGCATCCCCCTTGCAGCATTCTTTATCATGCTCGTGGGCGTGAAAGCAAAAGCGCATGTTTCAGCCGCAATTGCCTTGCTGGTCGCATTCATCGTCGCTATCTTCGCTTTCCACATGCCCGTGCACCTCGCCCTTTTGTCTGGTCTCCAGGGCGCTTGCTACGGAGCCTTCCCCATCGTGTTCATCATCATCATGGCGGTATGGTTCTATGAAGTAACGGTTGTCTCTGGTAGGTCGGAAGACCTTAAGAGCCTGTTCGATATTGTCGGCGGTGGCGACATCCGTATCCAGGCATGCTTGGTTGCGTTCTGCTTCGGCGGCTTGCTCGAAGCACTCGCAGGCTTTGGTGCGCCTATCGCGATCACAGCGACGATGGTACTCGCCCTTGGCGTTAAGCCCATCAAGGCCGCTCTTGCCGTCCTGATCGCCAACACCGCACCCGTCGCATACGGAGCTGCAGGTACCCCCATCACCACGGCGGGCAACATGGTATCCGGCGGCAACGCCGCTGCTGCCTCCGAAGCCGCTCAGCACGTTGCGGCTATCGTTGGTTATCAGGCACCGCTCTTCGCGCTGTTCGTTCCCCTGCTGGTCATCGTCATCCTCGACGGCCGTAAGGGCTTGCGCGATTGCTGGCTGCACGCATTGGTTATCGGCGCATCGTTCGCACTTACCCAGTGGTGGTGCTCCAACCACTTCGCATACGAGCTGACCGACGTTGTCGCTTCGCTCGCTTCTTTGGGTATCAGCGTTATCTTCCTCAAGTTCATCAAGCCCCGCAATGTCGCTGACGCACGTGAGCGCTTCGGCATGGCTCCCCTTGAGAAAGCCGAAACCACGAAGCTTCCCGCCGTTCGCGCATGGATGGCGCTGGTTCCTTACATCATCGTTGTCGTTGTGTTCGCCATCTGCAAGCTAGGCATTCCCTCCTTGCTGGCAAGCACCGACATCAAGATCCCCTTCCCTGGTCTCGCAGGCAACGTGCTCAATGCCGCCGGCGCCGATCCGGGAACGACGTACACCCTCAACCTGCTTTCCAACCCTGGTTCGATGCTGTTCATCGCAGCCGTCCTCACCACGATCGTATACATGATCTTCAACGGCAAAGGCGCGTTCCGCATCACGCTAGGCATGTCCTTCAAGCAGCTCGGTCAGACCTTCTACGCTATGCGCTTCTCGTCGCTGACCATCGTTATGGTTCTCGGCTTGGCTTACGTTATGAACTTCTCGGGACAGACCATTTCGATCGGCCAGTTCCTCGCTCACTCTGGAGCCTTCTTCGCACTGCTCTCCCCCATCCTCGGCTGGGTCGGCACTGCGGTTACCGGCTCCGACACGTCAGCGAACGCATTGTTCTCGAGCCTGCAGTATGAAGCCGCTCAGTCCAACGCGTCACTGGCCCACGTTACCCCCAACCTGTTCTTGGCATCGAACACCATGGGTGGCGTTATCGGTAAGATGATCTCGCCTCAGTCCTTGGCTATCGCCGCAGTTACCACAGGTGAGACCGAATCGACCTTGTTCAAGAAGATCATTCCGTGGAGCATTGGCATGCTCGCCGTACTGTGCGTGCTGGTGTTCCTGCAGTCCAGCGTTCTGTCCTTCATTCTTCCGTAAGGACCCGCGGACTTGCGTAAGCTTCCCCACGAGAGCCCGCGCAAGCTTCCCGTAAGGACCTGTACTTCCCCAGAAGGACCAACGCAGGCTTAAAGCGCTCTCAACGACCGCGATCAAATACCCCGCCGAACTTGGCGGGGTATTTTTGTGTGGCGACCTGGGTCTGCGCCCCCCCCAATCCATGCCCCAACCCCGAGCCTCCCCAAGCCCACGCTTCCTCCAACCCACGCCTCCTCCATAGGCCCCCGTTTTTCCCAATTTCGGGGTACCCTTGGTCAAAGAACGAAGTTTCAACAGCCTCGAATTCCGAAACGCACAAACAAATGGCAAGAAACACCCCAAACGAGACCAATTTGGGGTGTTTCTTCGCAACGCAAAGCCTTCATCGAGGCAATACCGCATTTCGAGACGACCGAAACTTCGAAATTCGACCAAGGGTACCCCGATTTCTGCATTTTTTTGATTATTCGAACCTGGAGGGGTTCTGACCTCCCTTGATGAACCAAATGCATGTCTCATTCCGGGGCATTAACACAGACCGACGCTCGTTTCTCTTCGTCGACCGGCCCAACACACCAGCCCAACACTCGCCTGACGTTGACGACCCTGCCCTTCGTCCACTGATTTAACGCGGACGCTTCAAAAAAGAGAACTGCGAAACGAACAGCCCTGCGATGGTCAGCGCCACTCCGACCCATGCCGAAGCACTCAGCTGCTCACCAAGTACGATCCAAGAAGCCAGAACCGTAATGACGGGCACCAGGTAGATATATACGCTGGTCACCACCGAGCCCAAGCGCTTCACCGAGAAGTTCCACGTCACAAAGCATACGGCCGACGCACCCAGCCCCAAGAACAACAGATTACCCAAATTCACCGGTTCGATGAGAGCGCTCATTTGCGGGGCGAATCCCATTAGCGGCAAAACGGGGAGCATGAAGGCAACGCCGTATTCGAAGACGCGGCGCGTCGCACGAACCGTCGGCATATTGAAGGCACTGATACGCGTCATGCATACCGAATAGCCTGCCCACACCATTGCCGCCAGCAGAGCCAGCGCATCGCCCACAAGGCTCACCTTGACCTCTGTTCCCGAAAAGCTGATCAAGCCTATACCCACCATCGCAACGATGAAGCCGACCACGAACCGCAACGACAGTGGTTTTCCTTTATTGATAACTCTTTCCGCGATCGCGGTGAAGAAGGGTGCTGCTGACACGATTACGCCCACATTTGTCGCCAACGTGCCCGTAAGCGCGATGTTCTCCAAAAGGTAATACAGCGTCACACCAAAGAAGCCCGCCAGCATGAACCATCGCTCGCGGCCCCACCCCATCCAGCGGGTCAACTTCGGCGCGATGCCGAACAGAGCCACCAGGCCCATCACGAAACGGATGAACAGAATCTCAATCGGCGCGAAATCAACCAGAAGGATCTTCGTCGACACGAACGTCGTGCCCCACACAAGAATCGTGAACAAGGCCGCCATATGCCCGATGGCGCTATCGTTTTTCGCACTATGAGCCAACCGAGACACGAGCACTTGCTCCTTCGTGGATAGAACTTCTTTTATGGATCGCAGACGCCATCGCTATGTTTTTCGCTCCGAAGCACTTTTGCCGAAAAGCCCAACGTGCGGCGAGTTCCTGGGAGTCCGCGCGCGGCGACGAGCTCCCGAGAGTCCGCACGGAGTGGCGTGGCGGCGCTACCGGGAGTCCGTGCGCGGCGACGGGGCGGCGAGTTCCTGGGAGTCCCGCACGAAGCGGCGGGGCGGGGTTCCACGAGAAAGCTCACCCTCAGGCGGCTGCACTCGCCCGAAACCTGGGTCGGCAACGGCGATGCGGCACTCAGTCACGTGCGGTAAATTTCGTCCGCGGACGAAGGTCCCATACGATATAGCACCCCCAGTTTCGCACGTATTCACCACACTCGTCCATCACGATACTGTCATTTTCGCCGGACCCCAACCATAACGCCGCAAGCCATGCTGCAAACAAACGGCGCACTTGGTAGAATCAAGCCATTGATCGTAATTTCGTGGCACGGCATGATGCCGGCCAACACCGAAAGGCTGAAACACCATGGCAGAATTCATCTACCAGATGTATCAAGCGCGTAAGGCGCACGGCGATAAGGTCATCCTAGATGACGTTACGCTTTCATTCTATCCCGGCGCGAAGATCGGCGTTGTCGGACCGAACGGCATGGGTAAATCCACCCTGCTCAAGGTCATGGCGGGGCTCGAAGAGATTTCCGCAGGTGATGCGCGTCTCACTCCAGGATATACCGTCGGCATCTTACAGCAGGAGCCGCCGCTCGACGAAGAAGCCACCGTTATCGAGAACATCCGCCAAGCTTTCGCCGACATCCTGGCGAAAGTCGAGCGCTTCAATGCCATCGGCGCCGAAATGGCCGACCCCGATGCAGACTTCGACGCACTCATGGAAGAGATGGGCACCTTGCAGGTAGAGATCGATGCCGCCAACGGCTGGGATCTGGATAGCCAGCTGTCCCAGGCCATGGATGCCCTCCAGTGTCCCGACCCCGATGCGCCGGTAAAGGTGCTCTCGGGCGGCGAACGTCGTCGCGTGGCGCTATGCAAGCTGCTGCTCGAAGCGCCTGACCTGCTTCTCCTGGACGAACCGACCAACCATCTTGATGCCGAATCGGTGCTGTGGCTCGAACAGTTCCTCAAGCGCTATCCCGGTGCCGTGCTCGCCGTAACGCATGATCGCTACTTCCTGGACAACGTAGCCGAATGGATCTGCGAAGTGGACCGCGGAAGCCTATTCCCCTACAAGGGCAACTATTCCACCTACCTCGAAACGAAAGCCACCCGTCTGGAAGCCCAAGGTCAGCAGCAGGCAAAACTGGCCAAGCGCATGAAATCAGAACTGGAATGGGTCCGCTCGAGCCCCAAGGCCCGCCAGGCGAAGAACAAAGCGCGTTTGGAGCGCTACGAACAGATGGAAGCCGAAGCACGCAATGTCAAAACACTCGACACATCCAGCATTTCCATCCCCGTTGGCCCCCGTCTGGGCTCCAAGGTCCTGATCGCCGAGCACTTACATAAGGCATTCGGCGACCGCGTTCTGATCGACGACCTTTCCTTCACTTTGCCTCGCAACGGCATCGTGGGCGTCATCGGCCCTAACGGCGTAGGTAAATCCACCTTGTTCAAGATGATCGTCGGCAAGGAAGAACTCACCAGCGGCACGCTCGAAGTAGGCGAAACAGTACAGATCTCCTACGTTGACCAGAACCGCGAAGGCCTCGACGACAAGAAGAGCCTCTGGGAAGTGGTTTCCGACGGCCTTGATTACATTCGCGTGGGCGAAACCGAGATCCCCAGCCGTGCTTATGTGGCGAACTTCGGCTTCAAGGGCTCCGATCAGCAAAAACCTGCCGGCGTTCTTTCAGGCGGCGAACGCAACCGCCTGAACTTGGCGCTCACCCTGAAACAGGGCGGCAACCTGCTGCTTCTCGACGAGCCCACCAACGACTTGGACGTCGAAACGCTCGAAAGCCTGGAAGAAGCACTGCTCGCGTTCCCCGGATGCGCGGTCATCACCAGTCACGACCGTATGTTCCTGGACCGCATCGCAACCCATATCCTGGCCTGGGAGGGAACCGACGAGAACCCCGGCAACTGGTATTGGTTCGAAGGCAACTTCGAAGCGTATCGCAAGAACAAGGTCGAACGCCTGGGCGAAGAGGCGGCAAAACCTCACCGCATCCACCGAAAGCTGACTCGCGATTAGCATACGCCAACGAGAGTACGCCGGCGCACTTGCACAAGAACGCCGCTCGCAGCACCGAAGGTGACCACGCCTGCAAGCAACGACAGCCGATCCACTCACACGAGCACGCCGATCACGACCGATCGGCGTGCTGAGCTCATACCGCAAAACAGGGTCCCGGATGCACTCGGTCGCTCGAACAGTGAACAACTTCTTAGCCGAAGCACAATCACACCAAATAGCGGACAGCTTTTATGCTGGAACTAAACCACGTCAACCAACGGACAACCTCTCAACCGGCAAACAGACCCAATTAACGGACAACACCCGAACCGGAGCGTCCCGCTTCAAACGGCGAACAGCCCCCAACCAAAACGAAACGGACCCATTGTGAACGAATCATTTGCACGCGCCCTATGCCAACTGAATAATCGTTTCTACCAAGAGCAGGCCGCTTCGTTCTCCAACACCCGCCAAGCAGCGTGGCCTGGCTGGGAGCGCTGCCTAGAGCATATCGCCGACCGCTTCGCGCTTAATACGCCTGCCGAACATTCAACCAAGCGACCCTTGTCGATCCTCGACGTCGCATGCGGCAACTTGCGCTTTGAAGAGTTCCTGACGCGCTCGCTTCCGCAGGGCTCGTTCGCCGTAACCGCGCTGGATACCTGCGATGACCTTTTACCCGAAGAACCCCTGCACAATATCCGCTATCAGCACTGCGACATAATCGACGCGCTCTTAGGTGGCACGTTAGGCCCCGCCCTCAGGCAAGAACCACGCGCAAGCTGCTCCGGCTCACCTGCGCGCACCCCATCTGCGCCCACCTCTGCGGCACCCGTGGCCACGCTCACTGCACCCACCCCTACAACACCTGCGGCCACGCTCGCCACATCCGCAACACCCGCATCCACGGCAGCTGCACTCCCCACATCCGCAACACCTGCATCCATGGCAGCTACACTCACCACATCAGCAACACCTGCATCCGACCCCGAGCACCACCTCTACGACTGCGTCGTGTCATTCGGCTTCATGCATCATGTCCCCGGAACGCAGTGGCGCGAACGCTTCCTAAACACCCTCATCGATGCCACCGAGCCAGGCGGCTTGATCTGCCTTTCTCTCTGGCGCTTCATGGACAACAAAGCACTAGCCGAAAAAGCGCACCGAACCCATCACAGCGGCACACAGGAGCTATCCCTTGACGCCACCCAGTTCGAACCGGGCGATTATCTCGTTGGCTGGAAGAACGAACCTGGCGCATATCGGTATTGTCATAGCTTCACCGATTCAGAAATCGATACTCTACTTGCCTCCATAAGCGAAAAGGCCGAATGTCTCGCTCGCTTCCGCTCCGATGGGCGCAGCGAAAACCTGAACGAATACCTCATCCTGCGCAAAGTGCATTGATAGCGCGTTCGGGAAACGCGAGCGTCCCTTGCACCCCGCAAGGAAAAAGCAATCGAAGCGGCGTTCTCGTCTTGTCCGCGAAACGCAGGGGCCATCCACATCTTCGCGAAGCCCCTCCTTTCACCCCGCACATGAACGACTCGCAGTCACTGCAGTTGAACTCCTTTTGAAGTAGATATGAGAAAAACATGCGTCTCATATGCACTTTCTTTCAGGTTAAATTGAGCACCAAGCAGCTACATTCGAATAAGTCCTTTACCTACTTTGCCGCAAGGAACGCTCATGGGCCTCGTGCTAAGTCATCAATCTGCTATCGATATCTACCGCTCGCCTCTTTTAATTACGGCTTGCCCTTATTTCAATTTAGAACGACCCGGACCAAGCACAACGCCGAGGCACCCAGTGAGTCTCGATCGATGTTCGGCTCCAAAGAAATCAGACCTCGCGCTTCTCGGAAATGCATTTCCAAACCTGTCACCCCGCCCCATACATGCAACGGTCACACAGCAAAACAAGCGTCGGACTTACGACGGGCTTATCTGTCACGTAAATTCCTCGAAAGGAACCGCGCTGCCACTAGACGTCGCGGCACTGCTCCAACCGGACAAGAGAAACAAAATCCCCAATGCGGTAAGCGGCGTCGAGGCTCAGAGCAGTTCGCTCCCTCGCCACTCACTTTATGTTGTGACCCCCGAGCTCGCTTTTATTCAAGCTGCCGAATTCTTTGATTTGATCGACCTGATCCTTTTCGGGTATGAGCTTTGCGGAACCTACAGCACCTCCATTGCGCCCCCGCGGACGTCGCGGACCTTGGGCAAGGACCTTCGCGATTCAAGCACTTCCGATTCGGATGCTCTCGGATCGAACCCCCTTGATTCGATCGCTTTCGATTCAGGCACTATCGATTCACGCATCCTCGATTCGAGCGCCTTCGGTTCGGATTCTTTCGGTTCAGGCACCTTCGTACATCGCCCTTTTACCAATACAGCAAAAATCTCGCGCTTCATCGAGGCCGTTTCTCAAGGTCATCGCCGTCGAAGCGCGCATATTCAAAAGGCGGAAAAGGCACTCGGAAGCGTTTTGGATAGCTCGGCATCCCCTAGAGAAAGTATTCTGGCCCTAATGCTCACAGCAGAGCGCAGCAAGGGAGGCTACGCTCTTCCGAAGCCGATTTTGAACCAGAAGATTCCGATCAATCGCTCTGCCCGTCACTTGTTTTCTCATTCGTATTATCGATGCGATCTGTTCTGGCCAGATGCGAACCTGGCCGTAGAGTACGACAGCGATAAATTCCACTCTGGCGTAGAGAAGATCTCCCAAGATTCATCACGTAGAGGAGCTCTCAATTTGCTCGGGATCGATGTGATCACGGTAACCAATCGACAAATAAGCCATGTGTCCGAAATGGACCGCGTCGCACGCTCCATTGCAAAGAAGCTCAACTGCCGCATTAGAGCAGAGCGCCGCTACGATTATCCCAATAGGAAGCTTACGCTGCAGAACAGGCTGCTCGATTACGGATCGACTCGAGCGTGACTGCCACATTTCCCTTTAAAATGTATCCGTTACGCATAAAAATCAGCTCCCGTGAAGGCTGATTCCAAGCGCAGTTCGATGCAATCACTCAATTTCGCGCCGAAAATGGCTAAAATGCTGGCGAAAAAACGATCGGTATCAGGCTCTTTCTTCAACTCCCGATACATTTAAAGGGGGTTTGTGGCACAACTTGGCCTTCCCGCGGGTAAGAGATACATTTTAAAGCGAAATGTGGCTCAACCGGGGGTGCAACCCATGCGGCGGCGTGACTTGGCCGAGAGCGTGGCGCTACTGGTGGCGCGGCTTGGCCGAGGGGCGCGAAAAGCTCGCCTCCACGCACGCAAAGAGCCCGTATAGCGGGCTCTTTTTGTAGTCATATTTGCTCTTTTCGCAGCGCTTACGCGAAGTAGTTCACGCCACCTTCGAACAGAGGCTGATACAAATCACCTGGCACGTTCTTATACAAGCCGTTGCCACTACGCTCAGTATGTCCCATCTTGCCGAATACGCGACCATCGGGGCTGGTAATACCTTCGATCGCCAGCACAGAACCGTTGGGATTGACCGACCAATCCATCGACGGCACACCTGCCTCATCAACATACTGCGTTGCGATCTGACCCGCTACAGCAAGCTGAGCTGCCTGTTCGGGAGTCGCCACGAAACGACCTTCACCGTGGCTAATAGCGACCGTATGAATATCGCCAACTTCGCAGCAGGACAACCAAGGCGACAAGCTCGACGCGATGCGCGTGCGGACCAATCCGCTCTGATGACGACCGACCGTATTGAATGTAAGCGTTGGCGCATCCGATTCAGCAGGAACAATGTCGCCATACGGCACCAAGCCCAACTTCACCAGAGCCTGGAAACCATTGCAGATACCCAACATCAGACCATCGCGGTTCTTCAACAGATCACGTACCGCTTCGGTAACTTCAGGAGAACGGAAGAACGCCGTAATGAACTTCGCCGAACCATCAGGTTCGTCACCGCCAGAGAATCCACCGGGCAGCATGACGATCTGGCTTTCATTGATGGCGCGCACCAATGCCTTCGTGCTTTCAGCAACCGCATCAGGCGTGAGGTTGTTCACGACCAGCACCTGCGGCAGCGCACCCGCGCGTTCGAACGCGCGTGCGGTGTCGTATTCGCAGTTGGTGCCCGGGAACACCGGAATAACCACGCGGGGCTTCGCGAACGAATCGCTGCACACCAAAGGCAAGCGATCGGTCCAGCTGACCTGCTCGACCGCTTCTCCCTCGCAGCGATAAGGGAACACCGATTCGATGCCGCCTTCCCATACTTCCTGAAGCGCGGCCAGATCGATCACTTCGCCGCACGCAGCGAATTCGTAGGCCTGCGTGACCTCGCCCAACACCGATACGCTTACCAGATCGGTTCCTTCGGGAAGCGCGGCTCCATCGGCCAACTCGACTACGAAGCTGCCGTATGCGAGTGCGAACAGATCATCCGCTTCAACATCGTCAGTCAAACGCACGCCAAGGCCGTTGCCAACGCACATCTTGAATAGCGTTTCTGCCGTGCAGCCATATCCCGGCGTTGCCGCAGCTGCCAGCGCACCCTCGCCAATCAGACGCTCCATCATGTCGAAGGTCGCATTCATGCCCTCAACGTCGGGAACGAGCGAATCCTCATCATAGAAGCGAGGTGCGATGCGGACCACACGAGCGCCCGTCTGCTTGAATTCAGGCGAAACGACCCGGTCGATCGAACCCGTGGAAACCGCAAAGCTGATAAGCGTAGGAGGAACATCCAACTCCTCAAAGCTACCCGACATCGAGTCCTTGCCGCCAATAGCGCCGATACCCAAATCGACCTGCGCCATCAAAGCACCCAGAACCGATGCGGTGGGCTTACCCCAACGAGCGGGCTCGTTGCGCAAGCGCTCAAAATATTCCTGCAGCGACAGATACGCGGCCTCGCGCGTGAAGCCCGTCGCCACCAAGCGGGCAACGCTTTCGACGACTGCCAAATACGCACCCTTGAACTGGTTCTTTTCCGACAGATAGGGATTGAAGCCCCACGCCATCGCACTGGCCGTAGTGGTCTCGCCATCAACAGGGAACTTCGCCACCATAGCCTGCGCCGGAGTGAGCTGATGCTTGCCACCGAAGGGCATCAGAACCGTTGCGGCACCGATCGTCGAGTCGAAGCGCTCGCCCAGACCCTTGTTAGAGCATACGTTCAGGTCGCTCGCCAATGCACTCATGCGCTCAGAAAGGGTATCGCCCTCCCATGTCGGCTGATACGATCCACCTTCCTCAACACGCACATCCTGATGTTTGGGAGCACCATTGCTGTTCAAGAACGCGCGGGAGATATCCACGATGGTGTTGCCACGCCATACCATGCACAGGCGCTTTTCCTCCGTCACAGTCGCCACAACGGTCGCTTCCAAGTTCTCCTCGTGCGCATACGAGATGAATTCATCAACATCTTCTGCGGCAAGGGCGACCGACATACGCTCCTGGCTCTCGGAAATGGCGAGCTCCGTGCCATCAAGGCCCTCGTACTTCTTAGGCACCTGATCGAGCTCGATCATAAGACCATCGCACAGCTCGCCGATGGATACCGAAACACCGCCGGCACCAAAGTCGTTACAGCGTTTGATCAAGCGGCATGCCTCACCACGACGGAACAGGCGCTGGATCTTGCGCTCAACGGGGGCGTTGCCCTTCTGAACTTCCGCACCTGACGTTTCAACGCTTTCAACGTTCTGCGTTTTAGACGAACCCGTAGCACCACCGATGCCATCGCGACCAGTGCGCCCACCGAGCAGAACGATCTTATCTCCTGGAGCAGGCTCTTCGCGACGGACGTGATCAGCTGGGGTAGCGCCTACTACTGCGCCAACCTCCATGCGCTTTGCCACATAGCCCGGATGATACAGCTCGTGCACCTGACCTGTTGCCAAACCGATTTGATTGCCGTACGAAGAATAGCCAGCGGCGGCAGTGGTGACCAACTTGCGCTGCGGAAGCTTGCCCTCAAGCGTTTCCGACACAGGAACCAGCGGATCGCCCGCACCCGTTACGCGCATGGCCTGATATACATAGCTGCGCCCCGACAAAGGATCGCGGATCGCGCCACCCACGCACGTTGCCGCACCACCGAACGGTTCGATCTCGGTAGGATGATTATGCGTTTCGTTCTTGAATAGGAACAGCCAATCCTGGTCTTCCCCGTCAACATCAACCGTGCACTTGACCGTGCATGCGTTCACTTCTTCCGATTCGTCCAAGCCAGCAAGACCGCCATGAGCACGCAGATACTTCGCTCCAATAGTGCCCATATCCATCAGGCAGACCGGCTTATGCTCGCGGCCTAATTCAGCACGCATGGCCAAGTACTTATCGAATGCCAGTTTCACAACATCGTCATCGATCTGGATGTTGGTCAGTTCAGTGCCGAACGTAGTGTGGCGGCAATGGTCAGACCAATACGTATCGACGACCTTGACTTCGGTGATAGTGGGATTGCGGCCCTCATCCTTGAAATGCCGCTGGAAGAATACGATATCCGCCAGATCCATAGCGAGTCCGCGATCACGCAGGAACTGCGCCAGACCCGCCTCATCAAGATCGGTGAAGCCCTCGATCACTTCAACATCGGCGGGCTCAGGGTATTCCACCGTAAGCGTTTCAAGCAGAGCCAGCGATGCTTCTCGCGATTCAACCGGATTGATCACATAGCGCTTAATAGCCGCGAGCGCCTCGTCCGAAACAGCACCCTCGAACACGTAGACCTTTGCGCAACGCACACGAGGACGGTCGCCCTGACTGATGAGCTGCACGCATTCCGCAGCGGAATCAGCGCGTTGATCGAACTGACCAGGCAATGCCTCAACGGCGAACACATGAACGTTTTCAGGTACAGCCACGACGCCGCGTCCACTACCCAATTCGCCCATGAGCGCACCCTCAACAGGAAGCTCAGAACTCACCGTATCGACCTGCGGCTCAGAGAACACGACGGGCACACAACGTTCGAATAGATCGTTATCGATCCCCTCGATGTCATAAAGGTTAATGATGCGCAACGTCGTCAGAGGCGAAAGACCCTCGGTGATAACGAACCTGAGTTCAGCGAGGAGCTGTTGCGCTTCAATATCGAAACCAGGTTTCTTCTCAACATATATGCGAGAGACCATGAATCCCTACCCTTCTTGTAACTAACAGTTGCCTACCATGATACGACACCGCACCCTTCAAACAGAGGCGCGCGCTGGACTTTATGACAACTCTTTTCACTTTGCGCACCCGTTGCACACCCGTCGCTCGCCCGTTGCCCGCTCTCTGCCCACCCGCTTCGTTTTCAGCAGTTTCGAAACGGCGGCGCCGCTGCTCTTCATCCTCCTTTATAATCCCCCTTGAAAGAACTGCACCGAAAGACACATAGCGTGAATAATCAAGAAATCACCCAACAAGAACAGCTGTATATGGAAGAAGCGCTGCTTGACATTGCGCAGCGCCTCAAAACGTGCGAATACCTTGACGAAAAGGCGCTCACCAAAGTGATGAACCAACACAACAAGCGCCTCATCGAAACGGGCACGCGTACGTGCACCCGCCCTCTTTCGAAGCGGCGTCTCATCGCATATTTCCTGAAGACGAAGCGCTCCGATCCCGCTCGGTACACCCGATGGAACTTCACGCCCGAACAAGAGCAGCGCATCGTTCGCACCCTGCAGATGAAGCCCCGTCGCACCGCTTCAGGCGTTGCGACCATTACCGTGCTCACCAAGCCCTGGAAGTGCTCGAGCGACTGTCTATACTGCCCCAACGATATTCGCATGCCGAAAAGCTATCTTGCCGATGAGCCGGCGTGCCAGCGTGCCGAACGCACTTTTTTCGATCCCTACCTTCAGGTAACCGCCCGCCTCAAAGCGCTCACCGAAATGGGCCATGTGACCGACAAGATCGAGCTCATCATCCTGGGAGGCACCTGGAGTGATTACCCTCTTACCTACCAGATCTGGTTCGTGCGTGAACTTTTCCGCGCGCTCAACGAAGGTAGCGCTGCCCAAAGCCACGTACAACAACGACGCGACCGCTATGTCCAGGCGGGCATCTCGAGCGACCCGAACGCGCTCATCGAAGAAACCGCCGTCGTGCAGCAGCGCATAGCCGATCGTGAATTGAGCTATAACCAAGCCTTTGACCTGCACTACGCATCTCATGCAGGCTGGAAAGATGTCGCCGAATGGCAGCGTGCGACCTGGCGCGAGCTCGAACGCGAGCATGTGACGAACGAATCCGCCGACCACCGCGTCGTGGGGCTCGTCATCGAAACGCGTCCCGAACGAATCACCGCAGATCACGCGCTCATCCTGCGCCGCCTTGGATGCACCAAGGTGCAGATGGGTATCCAGACCCTCGACGCCACGGTGCGCGAACAGAACGAACGCTTCACCACCGATGACCAGATAGAACGCGCCTTCGAAGTGCTTCGCCTATTCGGATTCAAGACCCACATCCACACCATGGTGAACCTCCTCGGATCGACACCCGAGCGCGACAAGCAGGACTACGTGCGGCTTACGACCGAAGCGCCCTTCCAGCCAGACGAAGTGAAGCTCTACCCATGCGTCCTCGTTGACGGCACCGGCTTATGCGCACACTATGCGAACGGCGGCTGGCGGCCCTATTCCGAAGAGGCGCTGATCGACGTGCTCGTGGCCGACACCTGCGCGACCCCGGCGTTCACGCGTATTTCACGCATGATCCGCGATATATCGGCGCCCGACATCGTCGCCGGGAACAAGAAGGTGAACCTGCGCCAAATGGTAGAGGGGCGCATCGATGATCAGGGGCTTCGCACCGCAGAGATCCGCCACCGCGAGGTGAGCCTTTCCGCTATCGATTCTCACGACCTGCATCTGGAAGTGATCGACTACGAAACAACCGCAACGAGCGAGAAGTTCTTGCAGTGGGTAACGTCCGAGGGCAAGATCGCAGGTTTTTTGCGCTTATCGCTTCCGAGCGCCGAATCGCTCCAGAACCTTTCCGCCGAAATCAGCCCTGCAGAGCCGCCTTTCCCCCTGGCACCGCACGAAGCCATGATCCGCGAAGTGCATGTATATGGGCGCGTCGCCAAGATCGCCGCATCGGGCGTGCATGATGCACAGCACCGCGGATTAGGGACGCAGCTCGTCGAACACGCCTGCGAAATCGCAAGATCGGCGGGCTACCATCGCATCAATGTGATCAGCGCCATTGGCACGCGCGACTATTACCGAAAATTAGGATTCTATGACAACGGCCTCTACCAGCAACGCAATCTGCTCGATTGACGTACTATGAAGGCCAAAAGGAGATATTTATGAGCACCTATTCCTCACGTGAAGAAATCGAAGAGCAATACCGCTGGGACCTGTCCAGCATGTTCGAGAACGACGAAGCGTTCCTCGAAGCGCTTTCAGCAGCACGATCGCTCCCCGAGCAGATCGCGTCGTATCAGGGAAAAATATCCCGATCCGCCACTGACCTGCTTGCCTACTTGCGCCTTGACGACCAGATAGATGTAACGCTTTCCCGTCTCGTGAACTATGCTGAACGAAAAAGCGACGAAGACACGCGCGATTCCCACTACCAGGATCTTTCCAGTCAGGTCATGACGCTTTGGGTGGCGCTCTCGAGCGCCTCATCGTGGTTCACTTCCGAATTACTCACCGTAGACGAAGCGACAATGGAATCCTTCTACGCACAAGAGCCCGACCTTGAGCTCTACCGCCGCGCCCTTGATGTGGTGTTCCGCATGAAGGACCACATCCTCTCGCCCGCCGAAGAAAAGCTCTTGGCAAGCGCAGGCGATATGGCCAGCCAGGCGAGCAATGTGTTCTCGCTACTCAACGATGCCGACATCACTTTCACTGATGCGCACGATTCGCAGGGAGACTCTCATCCCGTCACCCACGGAAGCTTCGTCCCGCTCATGATGTCAGCCGACCGCACCTTGCGCGAATCGGCCTACGAATCGCTCTATGCGGCATACCGCCAGTTCCGCAACACCTTTGCCGCTACCCTGGGAGCCCAGAACAAGCAACTCAAGTTCTTCGCCGATGCCCGTCGCTATGATTCGGCTCTCGAAGCCGCCCTTTCAGGAAACGAAGTTCCCGTTGAGGTCTACACCAACCTGATCGATGCAGTGCACCAGAACCTCGACGCCCTTCATAAATACGTCGCCCTACGAAAAGAACTGCTCGATCTTGACGAACTTCGCTTCTCCGATCTGTATGTGCCCGTCATTGATGAAGAAGATTTCAAGTTCACCTACGATGAAGCGTGCGAGATCATCCTCGAAGCCCTGAAACCCCTCGGCGATGACTACTGCGCACTGGTACGCAAAGGGCTTTCCGAGCGCTGGGTCGATGTATACGAGACCCCTGGCAAACGCAGTGGCGCCTATTCAGCGGGAGCCTACGGCATGCATCCGGTGATCCTCATGAACTTCCAGGGCACCTTCGATGATGTGTTCACCCTGATCCACGAGATGGGCCATTCCGTCCACACCTATCTTTCCTGCGAGAACCAGCCCTCGTGCTATTCCGATTACGTGATCTTCGTTGCCGAAGTGGCATCCACCTGCAACGAAGCGCTCCTTACCCGCTATTTCCTCGATCACGCCAAGAACGACCAGGAACGCGCATACTACCTCAACCACTTCCTTGAGCAGTTCCGCGCCACCCTGTATCGCCAGACCATGTTCGCGGAATTCGAACTGAAAGTAAGCGAGCTGACCGCCCAAGGTGCCGGCATCACCGCGGATGCGCTCTGCGGTATCTATCGCGACCTGAATGCCCAATATTACGGCGACGCCATCACGGTAGACGACAACATTGCCCTTGAGTGGGCGCGCATTCCCCACTTCTATTACCACTTCTATGTCTACCAATACGCCACAGGGTTCGCCGCCGCTATCGCGTTATCACAACGCATCCTCAACGAAGGAGCATCGGCACGCGAAGAGTATCTGAACTTCCTGAAGGGCGGATCGTCGAAGCCCCCTATCGAGCTTTTGCGCGGAGCAGGCGTCGATATGATGAGTACCGAGCCTATCACGCACGCACTCGCACAGTTCGATTCGATGATCGACGAATTGGCGGACATCTGCCGTTCCTTGAAGAGCGACAAGTAAGGACCCCACCCTATGGACAATACGGCGCTGAGTACTCTTATCGCCCTTCTTCTTCCCCTAGCAGGCACAACGCTCGGATCGGCGTTCGTGTTCTTCCTGAAAAAGAACATGGGCGAATTACTCCAAAAGGCCCTCTTGGGGTTCGCCGCCGGCGTCATGATGGCCGCCTCGGTCTGGAGCCTCATAATGCCCTCCATCGAAATGGCCGAAGGACAAGGCGTCATCGGATGGGCTCCTGCTGCAGTAGGGTTCTTAGGCGGCATGGGGCTCTTGCTGCTCATCGACCATTTCCTACCCCACCAGCATATCGACGACCCCGTTCCCGAAGGGGTACGCACCACCATGAAGAAGCCTACTATGCTCATCTTCGCGGTGGCGCTTCATAATCTTCCCGAAGGTATGGCGGTCGGCGTTGTTCTGGCGGGGTTCCTTACTGGAGAAACGACCATCGCTTTCGCCGGAGTCATCGCACTCGCCATCGGTATTGCCATACAGAACGTACCCGAAGGCGCTATCATTTCCATGCCGCTCGTTTCAAGCGGCCTCTCACGCAAGCGCGCCTTCGTATATGGTCTTCTCTCTGGCGTGGTCGAACCGCTCGGTGCGCTCCTTATGATCGCCTGCGTGGGGGCCATGACCCCGTTACTTCCCTACGTTCTTTCATTCGCCGCAGGTGCCATGATGTATGTTGTGGTGGAAGAGCTCATCCCCGAAACTCAAACAGGAAGGCACACCAATATTGGCGCTATCGCCGTCGCTATTGGATTTACGCTTATGATGATCCTCGATGTCGCGCTCGGATAGCCGACGCTCTTCCCGTAATTTAAGGCACAACGCCGCCAAGAAGTTCGCTACAGGAAGCGTACATGCATACTTTTATCTTTGTAATGAGGGTGGTGCTTAACGAAGCGCCATCGACAGATGCGCGTAATAACGAGCGCACCCACGCCGACGATGAGGAAGGGTACCGTCAGGTCGAGAACGGCTTGATTATGCTCGAGGAACGCATAGGCGCTCGCTAAAAGGAACAGTACCGAGATAATGCTCGAAATGACCGTGAAGAACTGAATGAGCACTTCTTTTGCGCGGGTCGGAGAATGCATCCACGACACCACGAAATAGATGACGATCGCCAAGATTATCAACGCGATCACCAAAGGCAGTGATTGAAGCATTCTGACCAACAGTGCCATGACCGTTCCTTCCCCTCAAGTTCTTTTATAATACCCTGACCACGCACACGATCACTTCGACAATACCGCGTCGACGCGGACAAACCATATGCGCATTTCACGCAAGTGGAGTACTATCGGTACCACGATACCTTAAGGAGTGTTCCGTGTCCGATTCTCGTACGAACCGCCGCTATAGCTACCTGCTCATGGGCGCCCATCTTTGCGATGACCTTAATCAAGGCGCGCTTATTGCAGTCATGCCGTTCCTCGTATTGCATGGCGGTTATTCCTATACTGAAGTTACTGCCCTGATTCTAGCATCCAATGCAGCATCCGCCATCATTCAGCCCCTTTTCGGTTGGCTAGGAGACAAATATCCTCGTCCCTGGCTGATGGCACTCGGCATCTTCTTGGCAGGACTCGGCATGGCCGGCATCGGAGTCCTACCAAGCTACCCGCTCATCATGATATCGGCAATGGTAAGCGGCATCGGAGTCGCCATGTTCCATCCTGAAGGCGGACGGCTTGCGAACCTCACCGCAGGCGAGAAAAAAGGCACCGGCATGAGCATCTTCGCCGTTGGCGGCAAGCTCGGATTCACGATCGGTCCCATCATAGCCTCGGCAGCGATCGCCCTTTGCGGACTTGCGGGAACGCTCGTTTTCATCGTGCCTGCAGCGCTATACGCCGTCATCCTTCTTTCCCTGAACAAGACGTTCCTTACCTTTAGCACGAGCAGCCAAGCACCCACTTCAGAAGAAGCCCCTGCCGACAATTGGCGCGGATTCAGCATTATTATGGGAGCCATCTCGTGCCGTTCGATCATGTACTATGCCCTGCTCTCGTTCATTCCCCTTTTCCTGGTCTACAACCTTGGACAAGAAGAAACGTTCGCCTCATCGGTAATCTCGCTTTTCGCATTAGTGTGCGCGATTGGGACCGTCGCCTCTGGATGGGTCGGGCAAAAACTGGGTACGAAAAAGCTGGTCGTGTTCTCTTACCTGCTCGTAGGAATCGAGGTCATCTTCTTCGCCTTCAACGGATCGCTCGCGATCGCTCTGATCATGGTCGCTCTACTTGCCATCACGGTGGATATCTCCTACCCTTCTGCGGTCGCCCTCGGACAGAGCTTCGTCCCCCATCACTTGGGTATGGCGTCAGGATTATCGTTCGGTGTCATGGTATGCATCGGCGGATTGATGACCCCCGTATTCGGTCTCATCGGCGACCACTTCGGTCTTCAAGTGGTCATGGTCTCCGTAGCGGGCATCGCGGTGCTCGGCATGATATTCGGCTTGATGATCCCAAAGAACCGCCCTATCAAGTAACCGGACATGTTCCCCATAAAAGCCCCGATTCGCAAGGATCAGAAACTGGAAACGGGCCCGTTCGAGCCCGTTGTCGTTTCACCGCCGGCATTACCGGTGCCCGATCCTTCTGAGCCGCTCGTGCTGCCATCACCACTCGAATCCGAGCCCGAACCGGTTCCCGACTGATCACCCGAATCACCTGATCCCGCACCTGAAGAATCGCCAGTCGTTCCGTCGCCTGATCCAGAACCGCTCGTTCCATCCGTAGTCGAATCATCCGACGACGACCCCGACTGATCGGAGGAGCTCCCCTTATCAGGTGTCGATGTACTCTGATCGCTAGTTACACCAGTGTCGGAGCCAACTGCCGTCGAAGCAGGTCGGCTCTGAGCGACCTGCGAGGAAATGATCGGCTGGGGCTTGCTGCCAATGCCTTCACCCGCAGTAGCGAACACGATCACCAACGACGAAATGGCAATGGCAATAAGGGCGGATACAATCGACACGATAAGCACGCGGCGCTGGTAGCGCGCCTTACGATTGCGGCGCGCCTGGGCTCGACGCAAGGCCGGATCATCGTCGCTTGGCTGTTGCACCCGATAGCGCACATCATTGGCATCCATAACGAGAGTCGCAGGCGTGATCTCCGGAACGGGAAGTACTGCGGTCTTATCAGCATCGGACGTTGAAAGCACCTGCGTTTCGCTTTCGTGACCTGATCGATCCTTCGCTTCTTGACCGATCGCGCTCTGTTCACCCTCGTCACGCGCGGCATCACCCGTCACGCCGAAGTATGCCGTTGGTGTCTTGTCGCGGATCTTATCAGCCGACGCCGAGAGCATCTTCTTATACACCTGGGAAGATATCGCCGACACCACCGAACCAATGGCAGCGCCTATCAACGAACCCGCCCAGCCAATGGTCGAAGACAAGAAGAACACCGTCGCTGCCGCAAGCGCACCAGCGATTACCTGTGCGATAGACAGATCGTCGAAAAGCTCCCGTAGGGTGCTTTTGCGAGACGATGCGCCTTCGGAGCGCTCCGAAGATCGATCGGTAGTTGTTGGAGAGTTCTGCATATGTTCTTCGTTATTCGACAAATCGCGCCTTTCTGTTCTCCTCAAACCTAACAGCACGAATTGGCGAATAAAGAGGCTTCATCGAGTCTTCACGCAATCTTGACCGGGCCACCATCTTGACATGGTTTTCCCTTCAAATTCCCGATTACGCAAGAATGAGCGCTGTGATGGTCATGGCGAAAATAGCAATGACGATCGAAACGACGTTCGCCAATCCCGCAAGACCGACATCGCCTTTCGCCCACATGGTATACACCGGCCCCAGCGAACCGATGGGCGACCACAGAAGCGCCGCCACCACTACGCGCGTTACGAAATCGAACGGCAAGAACATCATGACTGCCACGGTCATGACAAGAGAGAACACAATGCGCAATCCTATAAGGCGCACCAGCTGACCGATCTTGTTCCGGTCAATGGAGAACTGTACCATGAGCCCCAGCATGAACATCGACAAGAACGAATTGGCGTTCGCGATCGGCTCAATGAACGTTACGACTTGACTCGGAATATTGACGTTAAGCACCGCCAACGCGATGAGCACTATATACAGATCGAACGGAACCGAAGAGAACAAACGCTTGACCGCCATGACGAGCCGCTCTCGAGAAGAGCTGCCTTTATCGAGCAGCGCACTTGAAAAGGCGAAGGTCCCACCACTCATCATAAGTGCGTTTCCCGCATCGACTAAGCAAAGCATAAGCGCAGATCCCGCGGGGAACACCGTCTGAGCAAAAGGAAGCGTAAATGATCCCAGATTAAAACCCGAGATGTTCATCATCATGAATACCCGATGATCATAATCCTCGCGACGCGTGATGATGACCCCAATAAGCCACGGAACGAACGCGCACACGAGACCGATCACCGCAAGGAAGAGCAACGACAAGTCGAATTCCGCCAGCGCGAACGCATGGAAGATCGCGCACGGCACCGTTATGTTGAACACCAGCTTCGATAGGGTATCCGCAAAGCCCGTCGGCAACGTAACTACACGTGCTACGATCGCCCCGAGGACGATGATGGCTGTCAGTGATGCTATGGTTAAAAGCGCGTTCTCCATAGCCCGTATAATAGTTGCCTCACGCAAAACATCTCTTATAATTTTTTATCGCCCCAGGGATGATGCTTTACAAAAACTCATAAGGGCTTTTCAGCAACACGCGCATCATTCGATCGTGCGCCTCGAATCACTAAACATCCACACCCCAGACAACCGATCCAGCTAAATACTATCGGCAGCACTCATCCAAAAAGGATGCGTTCTGCGCAAGCGCAGCCGATAGATCCGATAGCGACTCGTTCCGCAATCCGGCAAGCTGCGTGGCGGTTCGGCGAAGCTCCTCTGCGACCTCCCCATAGACGCAGGGAACCACCGGGTCTTCGAAAAGCGGATCAGCCACAAAGGGAGCATCCGTCTCAAGAAGAAGACGGTCCGAAGGGATGGCCTTGGCATATTCTCGTCCACGCTTCGAACTGAGCATTCGCTCACTCACAGAGAAATAGCAGCCGAGCCTGATCGCGCGTTGCAAATGATCGGACGATCCCGAGAACCAATGAAAGATGCAATCGCACTTGACCGCGCAACCGCTTTGGTCAAGCAATGACAGCATGTCATCATAGGCGTGCACGCAATGCATGGAGAGCACCCTGCGTTTCGAAGGCTCCTCGCCCAGTGCGCCTCGTACGCAGCTATTAACGATATGAGAGAAAGCCCTCAATTGGTGTGCCTTGGTCTCAACGCATCGCATTGAATAATCCAGGCCCACTTCTCCGATAAAACGAGCACCATCGAAAAGGCCATCGAATCCACTCAGCAGTTCATGAAGTTCAGCTTCATCCGCCGGGACCCACCAAGGATGCAACCCCAACCCTATCGCCAGACCGCAGGAAATCACCTCACGGCTCATAAGGCAACGATATTCGGAAGGCGTAGTAGTCACGGCGAAAACAGACGCACGCGCACCGTAAGCATCATGAGCAAAGGTATCTGGATCCGCCATGAAGGCGACATGACAATGCGCATCTGAATATGCTCGATCGTTCTGCATCACATCACCTATCCCGTCGTACGCGCCCTCGCCGCCACACGCTCGATCGACCGCTTCGGGCCCAGTCTCGGCGTCGTGCGCAGCCGTCCATCTTTTATCTATTGCCATACCTTATCGTAGCGCAAGATGCCTTTAGTGTTAGGCTGTAGATATACGCAGAACCACGCTAAGAGGGAGAGCTGATGGCTGCAAAACATCTTGACCAGTACAATAATGGTCACATGGAGGAACTGTTTCCGGGGATCTATCGAGTACCAGTGCCTCTACCAGACAATCCTCTCGAGTTCCTGAACTCGTATTTCATCATCAGTAACGACAAGACGACCATTGTCGACGTGGGCTTCGATCATCCTGATTGCGAGCGCGCACTCGATGATGCCCTGCATGCCCTTGGGCGCGATTGGGAATCGGTCGAAATCGTGCTTACCCATTCCCACCCCGACCATGCAAGTAATCTTGATCGCATCTGGCGCCGTTGGATGCGCATTTACGCGAATATGCATTCGTTCCAAGAGGTCCAGAACCTCATGAACATTCAGTCGCCCGTATTCAACCCCTTGATCGGGCACTTGCTGCAGCCCGACAAGTACTATGGGCGAAGCATGCAGAAACGCGATGCGCGCACCTATCAGGTAACTGCAGAGCTCCTGCCCCTGAAGAACCAACCCGATCTGTTCTATCTTGCCGATGGTGACGTATATCGCAATGGCGACTACTGCTTTCAGGTGATCACCACGCCAGGACACGACGATTGGCATATCTGTCTCTACGAACCTACCTTGAAGGTCCTCATCGCAGGCGATCACGTCCTTGAGCGCATCACCCCCACCATCATGAGTTGGATCACTTCATACGACGCCTTGAAGGAATTCCTTACGAGCCTCGATAAGGTCCGCGATCTTGATGTCGACCTCATTCTTCCTGGCCACGGCAAACCGTTCACCGGCATCGCAGAGCGCGTCGATTTCCTGAAGCAGTTCCATGCGAACCGCCTCGAAGAGCTCTACGACCTTGTTGCCAATGGTCATGCCAGCTTGATCGATATCGCCCGCAGCGCTTCATGGAAGCATCCCAACTGGGACGATTGGACCATCGATCAGAAGTTCTATTCGCTAGGCGAGACACTGGCGCACCTGATCTACCTGGTCAACGCCGGTCGCATTACGCTCACCGTATGCGAGAACCGCCGCCGCTTCTTCGTTCCCGACCAATGGGAAGTACGACCCCGATAACGCCCTAGATCCCCCTGGGATCCACGCCTCTCGACCCGCCAAAAACAAAGGGCGACGCTCTTATTGAACGTCGCCCTACGGATCGGCTATTGCCGTATCACGGACCCCGGCATCACCTGACCGAGGGTCGCTATAGTTTCTACTGCTTTTCCGGCACTACAACGGTCGGAACCTCCAAGCGGGACAACACGCCGAACGTTACCGAACCGAACAGCGCACGACTTACACGAGAGCGCGCATGCGTACCCAACAGCAGCATGCGCTTGCCGCGTGCATGATCGAGCACCACCTGCGTTGGCGAAGCCCCTTCGACCGCTTTACCGGTCACTTCAATACTCGGGTGAGCCTGCTTGATCTGCTCCACGAAGGAATCCAACTTGCGCTGGAACTGTTCTCCAACTGGCTCAAGGCCGCCGCCCATCGCCTCTGCTGAACGAGCGATCAGCGTAGGAATACCCCAAGCCGAAATGAGCTCGAGTGGTTCACCGAGAGCCTCTGCCAAGGTGGCACCCAGAACAACCGCATCGTTGCTCGTGTCGTCCGGCCCTACACCGACGACAATGCCACGGGCGCCCGAAGCGTCGTGCTCCCAACCGGAAGGAACGACCGCTGTTGCAACGCTCGTCGAAGACGCGACGCGCAAGCCCTTAGCGCCGAAGATCTTTTCGCCGACCGAAGCATTGTGATGCGATCCCAACACGATGATGTCATGGTCTTCGGATGCGGCAATGAGCGATTCGACGATGTCACCCTTGCCTACCGATACGCTCACTTCAAGATCGGGATAATTGACCGCCACCTGAGCCTGTGCGGTACCCAACACATTGTCGACCGCCGTCTGCAGGATCTTAGAATCGGCACCTGCCAAACGATCGGAACCGGGATCGATAATAGCGAGCAACGCCAACTGGGCCTGCTCTTCATGGGCTAATGCAGCCGCCCATTCCAGTGCGCACTGGCTGCGTTCACTGCCGTCAATGCCAACGAGAATACTTTTCATGGTATGCACCCTCCCTCAGTGCCTAGTGAAATAGCGGGATCATGAGCCACAGAGCGAACAGTACGACGACCACGCACGCAACGAAGCACGCGACCGAAGCGACGCGAGAGCCCAAATAGCCATCGCCTTCCTGTTCGGCCACTGCGCTACGCGCCCACAGCCTCAGACCAGATGCATACATCGTGCCGATGCCGCCCGCAATACCCACGGCAACCAGCAGAACGGTAAGAAAATTAATTACTTCTTGCACAACATTCCCCTTCCTTATGCCGCAACGGGAGCTTGAGTTTGATCGAGATTGAGCTTAACTTCGCTGCTTTCGTTAACATTAAGCGAATTAACCGGATTGCGACGAGATAACCTGAAGATGAAGATCGCGATCAATGCCGCAACGAGGACGATAGCCGCCGTTCCGAATACGTTGATCTTAGCAACCGCACAAGCCGCAGCCGCGATGATGCCAGCCGCCGGGAAGGTGACCAACCACGCGATGAGCATACGTCCTGCGACCGCCCAATTCACCGCATTGCCCTTCTTGCCCAAACCAGAACCGATGATGGAACCAGAGCATACCTGGGTGGTAGAGAGCGCAAAGCCCAGATGGGACGAAACCAGGATGGTCGTTGCGGAGCTCGCCTCAGCGGCAAAGCCCTGAGGAGTGCTGATTTCCGTAAGACCTTTGCCCAGCGTACGAATAACGCGCCAGCCGCCCATGTACGTACCCAAGGCGATAGCAAGACCGCATACTGCGACGACCCACAGCTGAGGGCCCGTGCCCGATGCCTGAGCGCCTACCGCGATCAAGGTCAAAGTGATGATACCCATGGTCTTCTGAGCATCGTTAGTGCCATGAGACAACGCTACCAAACAAGCCGTTACCGTCTGTCCATGACGGAAGCCGCTTTCAACGTACTTCTCATCGAGAGATTTAACAATGAAATAGATCAGCTTCACCGCGACGAATGCGGCAAGGCCTGCAACGAGAGGCGAAATAAGAGCAGGGATGAGTACCTTAGTAAGCACCATGAAGAAGTTGACACCCTGAACACCGGCGCCGACGATGACCGCGCCGACCAGACCGCCGAACAAAGCGTGCGAAGAACTCGAAGGCAGACCTACGAGCCAGGTGATCAAGTTCCACAGAATAGCGCCTATTAAACCTGCCAAGATGAACTCAGGCGCAATGGTCACTTGCTGTTCATTGATGATGCCACCTGAAATGGTCTTGGCGACCTCAGTGGAAAGGAACGCGCCGATCAGATTGAGCGTTCCCGCGGCGATGACCGCCGTTTTCGGCTTCAACGCGCCCGTGGCGATCGAGGTCGCCATGGCGTTAGCCGTGTCATGAAAGCCGTTGGTGAAGTCGAACGTAAGCGCAACCACGATTACCAGACCCACGATGACAAGAGTAGCGATATCCATGCTTTTCTTATTCCTCCTTTGACGGATACCTTTTCGGAGCCTTCTGTCTGCAGAATTCACCGCGATCATCAGGCTCTTGCGGCTGCATACGACATGCGCATTTTCAGCCGCTGATTAGCCTAACAAGGTAAATGTTAAAAAGATGTAAGACAGCATTAAGTATTGTTAACTCTTGCCGTTCGGGAGCTCTATTCGCCGGTCGCGAACACCCTCTCCCTTTTCGGGTATTAGTCGATATTCGTGTAACGCTTATTTGCGCACTTCGCCATCGGAATCAGCTGCCGGTTGATCACCCTGCGATCGCTCGGTCTGTGAAGGATCTGAGTCGGGCCGCGGAGGCTGCTGCACGTTGCCGATCTGGGGCTGAGTGGGCTGGCCTGGCTGCTGAGGCTGGATAGGCTGTCCATACCGACCTGGCTGAGGCTGTTGGTATCCCGCATACGGACCCGATCCGCCGGGCATACCGCCAGACATCCTATATATCTTTCGAATACGACTGTTCATGAACGCCGAAAGGATGAACAGGATCCCCGCAACGAACGATCCCAACAAGAGCGACCCAACGATCGCTGCGATCGTCCATCCGAACGCAGCACCCAACTTCGTCGGATCGGCATAGTTACGCAAGGTCAATGCGCTCGCAACGATACCAACGCCGCTCAGCACCGCATATCCCACTGATAACCCAATAACGATATTGACACCCAACGACGCCATCGCGCGCAGCTCTTCTTCGCTTAGAGACGAATAGTCGTATGCCGTTGCAGCGGATTCTCCATCGAATGCAACTGACCCTGAAGAGGCTACCTGAAGCTCGGCGACCAGCGCATCAAAGAACTGCGGATCGGAAAGCGCACTTGAAGAGACCACCATGAATATGGCGAACGCCCCACCAAGAAGCACGCCTATGATCGACAGCACCAATGCGGCAATATTTATGCCCCTCAATACACGAATATCTCCCACAAAAAGCTCCTTTCACGAGCTAAATACCGCACACGAGAGCTCGCTCCCCTGTTCCGAATATCATCTATCCATCGATCGAGCAGCCAAGGCCACCCGATCCATACATTACCGTTTTCGAGTGTTGCGGAACATATCCCACGCCATCCATATGAACAAGAAAAACGCTGAAATATATTCTATGAACGACAATACCGGCATGCCGAACACACGCGGCATATCCACCGAAATGATAAGAGATCCGCTTACAAGCAGACCCGCGATAACAAAGCTCATCGCCAAGCGATTCACGATACGCGAAAGCTTGCGCAGCGGCTCGGTTGAACCGAGCATTTCCATGTTCACCTTTAACTGACCGCGAGAAAGCATCCTAAAGGTCTCTCCCGAATACTCCGCCGCCTTCATGAGGCTTCGCGCAGAGGTGTCGAGCGAAAGCGCCAGGTTCTTGATACGCTTCTCGAACTCCTGCTGAGTATCTTTCGAGCGCATCAGATGCCCTTCGATGATCCCGATAATATTGGCATGGGCCAAGCAATCGATCAGGGATCCCTCTATGGTCACAATACCGCGCGAAACCGCAGTGACCGACGCGGGAAGCGTCACCTTGCACTGTCGTGTAAGTGCCATAATGTCATTCAGCAGCGCACCGATATCGATATCGACCACATCGGTAGTACTGTAGCTCTCAAGTACATTGTCGAGTTCCGCCAGAAGACGAGCATGATCGATCGCGCCCAGGTCATGATCGACCGAAAACGAAATGAGCGCATCTTTCAGATCGCTCGAGCTCTGTGATCCGACCGCTTCGATGATCTTTCCGAACGCAAGGCGCTCATTTGCCGACAAGCGACCCATGATCCCTAGGTCAAGGTAGACTATCTTGCCATCCCTAATGAACATATTGCCCGGATGCGGATCAGCATGGAAGAACCCGTGTTCAAGGATCTGAGTGGCATAGTTATCCATCACCTTAAGGCCGATCTCATCCAGATCGTAGCCCAGTTCCTGCAGCTTTTCCGTATTGCGAATGGACGTGCCTTCCATGTATTCCATGACGAGCACCGACTCGGTACAGTATTCCAAGTACGGTTCAGGACACGCGATATACACTACATCCTTGTTCAGTTCAGCGAATTCTTTCAGGTTGTTCGCTTCTTTGGTGAAGTCAGTTTCCTCAAGGAACGTCACCCATAGCTCCTCGACCACATCGCGCAGGTCAAGCATCTGATTGTCTTTCATGAAGCGAGAAGCATGCTTGACAATAGAGCGCATGACATCGATATCCTGCGCCATCGTCGCCCGCACACCAGGGCGCTGGACCTTGACCGCGACCACATCGCCCGTCACCAGTTCGGCCTTATGGACCTGAGCAAGTGATGCACTACCCAAAGGTTTTTGATCGATGGTACGGAATATGGTATCGAACCGACTTCCGTAAACGCCTTTGAGCGTGGCCAGCGTATCTTCGAACGACATCGGATCGCAGTCCATCTGAAGATCCGCAAGCGCATCGCAATACGCTTGCGGCAAGATCTCCGAGCGCAAGGAAAGGATCTGGCCGATCTTAATGAAACTCGGACCCAGATCGATCAGAAAATTGCGCAACTGAATAGGGCTTACGCCTTCATATACATGATGTTTGCGCACGAGTCCCATGATCTGACTCAGGCGATTCATGCGCGACTTGCGGCTTAAGCCAAATTGCTGATCCGGATCAACTTCGGCGCGATCCTTAAAAAAGTGCTTAAGGAGCGTGTTTTCTTCCATGTCTACACGTAGAACCTATTACTCGGCAGCTTTTTCTTCGTCCGATTCAACCGTTCGCTTCAGTTCTTCGTCAGCGGCTTCTTCTTCAGAAGGGACCTTCGACTCGGCCACCAAACGGGCAACCGTAGCCGCGAACTCATCGCGCTCTTCAGGGCTCATCGCCTTGATGGCCTGAGAAACAGTTTCCTCGCGCATTTTCGAAATGGTCTCGCTCGCCTTGTGCTGGAGCTCCTGGTTAATATCTTTACCTTGTTCGACGGTTATGTTCCCTTTTTCGATAAGGGCATCAACGACTTCCTTCGCTTTTTCCCCGGTAATAGCAAGCGCCCCTACACCCGCAAGGAAAATGTCCTTAAAGCCATCTTCGAAATTCTTAGCCATGATGACCCCTCCTATCTGATCATTCGATCGTATGTATTCATTATAGAGGTTTGCGGAAAGAAGCCTGGTAACACCTGGACAACTCTTTTAATTAAACACGGTGTTTAGTAAAATCGTCCTCGTAAAATTCCTTTCCCAGAAAGAGCCTGCAGCAACCGTGAATCGTTTTCTCGACACCGACAACAAGAGCATATCCCTTGCCGATGGTCGAACCCTTCTCGTAGGGGTCGATGTCGGGTCGACCACAAGCAAGATAGCCGTATTCGATCCGATATCACGCGCAGTCATGATGCGTCGCTATGTTCGCCATCATGCACGTCAAGTAGAGTGCGTGAAGAACCTTTTCGTAAAGATCCGAGAACGATTCGCCCATAATCCCCTGCGTGCAGCCTTCTGTGGGTCAGGCGGTGCAACGATCGCAAAGTCCCTCGGACTTCCTTACGTGCAAGAGGTCGTCGCGAACGCCCTTGCCGTAAGCGCGTTCTACCCCACCGCCCGTACCGCCATTGAGCTGGGTGGACAAGACGCCAAGATGGTCTTCTTCGACTACGACACCACTCAGAAACGACTCACTGTTGCCGATATGCGCATGAACGGCAGTTGCGCGGGAGGCACCGGCGCTTTCATTGATGAGATCGCAACGTTGCTCAAGATACCGACCGAAAAGTTCAACGACCTGGCCTCTCGCGGCAGCGCGGTCCATAATGTGTCCGGTCGCTGCGGGGTATATGCGAAAACCGATATTCAACCTCTTTTGAACCAGGGTGTCTCAAAAGAAGAGATAGCCCTTTCATCATTTCATGCCATAGCAAAGCAGACCATCGGCGGCCTTGCCCAAGGACTCGACATTCATCCACCCGTCGTGTTCGAAGGCGGCCCCCTCACCTTCAATCCTCGCTTGATCAAGGTGTTCGCCGAGCGACTGGGCCTGCAAAGGGAAGATGTCATCATCCCCGAGCACCCCGAAACGATCGTCGCCGTCGGTGCTGCGCTGTCACTGACTGATCTGTTCGCCGATGCTCCCGCAACGCTCGACCTGGACGCCGCCATCGAAACGCTTTCCACCCAGAACATCGTGGTCATTGATGGCGCGAGCGATCTTTGCTCTTGTGACGTCAACGATGCGAGTACCGCACCACAGGTGACCGAACCGGCACGACCCTTGTTCAAAGATGAGGCTGAACAGGAAGCGTTCCTCAAGCGCCATGCTCTCAAAGCACCCCTGTCCTCTGAAGTATCTTATCTTTGCACCGAGCATACGGAAGAAGGACTCATAGCGCTGCCGGTATATCTTGGCATCGACTCCGGATCGACCACGACCAAGCTGGTGCTCCTCAGCGAAGATGGCTCGGTTATCGATTCGTTCTACGCCTCCAACGAAGGAGAACCCCTCGATGTCGCCAAAGCAGCCCTCATCACGCTCCACGACCGCTATCGGAAAAAAGGCTATGCACTGAACGTGCAGGGCGTTGGCACCACAGGATACGGCGAGCTCATGTTCGCCCAGGCCTTCAACGCTGATTGCCATACCGTGGAAACAGTCGCCCATGCCGAAGCCGCACAGCACTACGTCCCCGACGTGACTTTCATCCTAGATATCGGCGGTCAGGATATGAAAGCCCTCTGGGTCGATGAAGGCATCATCACCAATGTGGTCGTGAACGAAGCCTGCTCAAGCGGGTGCGGATCGTTCCTCGAGAACTTCGCCTCCACATTGAAGATCGCCACTGAAGACATTGCCTCATCGGCATTTCGCTCCTCTTCCCCCGCAGAGCTCGGCAGTCGTTGCACGGTCTTCATGAACAGCAGCATCGTTACTGAGCAGAAGAACGGTAAAACACCCGACGACATCATGGCGGGTCTGTGCCGATCCATTATTGAAAATGTATTCACCAAGGTCATTCGCGTTTCGAATCTCGAGAGCCTCGGTCCACGCATCGTCGTGCAAGGCGGCACGTTCTTGAACGATGCGGTGCTGCGCGCCTTCGAGCAATACGTTGGCCGTGAGGTGGTGCGCGCCCCTTACCCGGGCTTAATGGGAGCCATCGGCGCTGCCCTTATCACACGGGAGAACATGCTCGCCGCACCCCGTACCTCGTCTTTCATAGGATGGGATGCTCTTCACGACTTCGCCTACGAGCAAGAGACCAACCTGATCTGCCCCTTCTGTGCAAATCGCTGCAATCGTACGCGCATCACGTTCTCGAACGGATCATCATGGATCACGGGTAACCGCTGCCCCCGCGGCGAAGTAGTAGGCGATCTAAGCGATGCTAACGTGCAAAAGCAGGTCCGCAGCGCGAAAAAGGTCATGGATAGCGTCCCTAACCTATATGCCGAACGTGAAAAGCTCCTTTTCCAAGACTGGCCCCACACATTAGTATTACCCGATCAGCACACAACGATCGGACTTCCCCGCGTGCTGTCGTTCTGGGATATCATGCCGTTCTGGAAAACGCTGCTACAAGCGCTCGGTTTCAACGTGAAGATATCCCACTTAAGCACCCGTGCTATCTACGAAGATGGCCTGTCCGCTGTGGCATCCGATACCGTATGCTTCCCCGCAAAACTCGTCCACGGGCACTTGCGCGATCTGCACGACCAAGGGGTCGATCGCATTTTCATGCCCATTGTCACCACCGTCCCATCAGAAAACACAGCCGACACGAGCCAATCGATGTGCGCTGTGGTCAAGGGGTACCCCTTGGTCATCAAGAACTCAGATGACCCAGAGAAACACTGGGGCACGCCCTTTGACAGCCCCTATTTCCATTGGTTCTCGAACCGCGACCGCGATACGCAGCTCGTCGCCTATTTCAAAGACACCTTCAACATACCCGAACACGCCGTACTCACTGCCTTACAGCAAGCGGATGCCGCTCAGAACAGTTTTCACGAAACGCTCCAACGGCGTGGAGCGGAGATCCTCGCCCGCGTACGCGCCGAGAACCGCTATGCCGTCGTTCTGGCGGGGCGCCCCTATCATAACGACATGCTGGTGAACCACGAGCTCCCTAGCTTCTTCACTGACATGGGCATACCAGTCATTACCGCCGATGCCGTACCGGGCACCGCCGACGTACAACTTGACAACAGCCTCATCGACATCGTAAATAATTTCCACGCCCGCATGCTTTCCTCTGCGGTCATCGCCGCGCAAAGCCCCCATATGGAATACGTGCAGATCGTCAGCTTCGGCTGCGGTCACGATGCCTATCTGTCAGACGAGATCATCCGCCTCATGAAAGAAGTCGGGCCTAAGACCCCTCTCATACTGAAAGTGGATGAAAGCGACATTCGTGGCCCACTAAGCATCCGCACCCGCTCATTCATCGAAACCATTGACCGTCGACGCGCGCAAGCGCACAGCGACCAGAACAACACGCAAGCCGCTCTGCCAGAGCCTTCCGCTCTCATGTTCTCCGCCAGCGACGAACGTATAGCCGATGAACGCGTAGCGCAAGCAAGTGGCAAAAAGCTCTCCGATCCCTATCCGCAGAAGTTCGAAGTAGCCGACAGAAAAGAACGAATCGTATTAGTGCCCAACACTTCACATGCGTTCTGCCGTTTGATGAGCGCAGCGTTCGTGGGTCAAGGCCTACGCGCAGAGCCGCTTCCCGTCGGACACGAACGTGCGATCTATTTGGGCAAACGCTATGTTCACAATGACATCTGCTTCCCGGCGCAGATCGTTATCGGCGAAGCGCTCGAGGCACTCGAGAGCGGTAAATACGATCTTGACCACGTTGCCGTTGCCACCGGTAAGTACATCGGCGACTGTCGTCTGACTCACTATGCCGCACTCTTGCGCAAAGCGCTCGACGATGCGGGCTATACACAGGTGCCCATTGTCACCAATGATGATGTGGACTTCCACAATATTCATCCCGGCTTCAAGATGAACCTCATAACAGCCATTCGCATTGCCTCTACATTACCTATGATCGATGCTCTAGAAGAACTGCTGCGCAAGATCCGTCCGTACGAGCTCGAACCCGGAAGCGCCAATGAGGCGTTCGAACGCGGCATCGACTTCGTCATGAATGGACTCGAAACATCCGGCATACACGGAGCGAAGAAGGGCTTCGCTCGGGCTATTGAAGAAATGAAACGCATTGAATACGACCGCAGCGATCCCCGTCCTAGGGTACTTATCGTGGGCGAATACCTGCTCAACTTCCATTCGGGTGCCAACCATGACATCGAAGCGTATCTTGAGAACAACGGGCTCGAGGTCATCGAGGCGCGCATGACCGACGTCATCCGCAAAACGTACTTCTATCAAACGGCCCAGATCAAGGAATTCCATGTAGATAGGCCACTGTCATACAAGACCATGATGGCAGTATCGAATAAGGCGTTCGACTTCGCCCACAATGCCGCCGACCGCATCGCGAAAGCGCATCCCCTCTACGAGGCTCCTTGTCGCATGCCGGAACTGGTACAAGCGAGCGACCCTATTATCCACCACACGTTCGACGCAGGCGAAGGGGTGCTCATCCCGGCAGAGATCCTCCATCATGCCGAACAGGGCTGCCGCGCCTTCGTCATCCTGCAACCCTTCGGTTGCCTGCCCAATCACGTAGTTGGACGAGGGATCGCAAAACGCTTGAAAGAGTTGTATCCTGATGCGCAGATCCTGCCACTTGATTTCGATCCCGATGTGAGCTTCGCGAATATCGAGAACCGTTTACAAATGCTCATCATGAATGCGCGCAAGGCGCATTCGGGATAGATGCTCTGATATCCTAAAACCACACGATCTGAGGAGAATTCATGGCACGCCCTCGCAAAGACCAGGCAGACCCCGCCGAACGCCGCCTTAAGGATGCGTTCTGGACACTACTCGAAGAGCACGACCTGCACGACATCACGGTGAGCATGATCACCAAGCAGGCCCAATGCAATCGCGGTACGTTCTACTATCACTACGATTCCCTGGCAATGCTCCTCGATGCGCTCATTGAAGAAGAGGTTCTCGCGAAAAGCAAGCTACCCCACACTTTGTTTTGTCTCATGTGCCAGGATAATACCCCGAACCAGAGCGATGCCCTTTACGAGAACGAGCTGTTCTCCCAGCACGTCAGGCGTTTCGGACTCATGATGGACCGTGCGGGCCAGGAATACATCGACGCAAAGGTGAAAGAGACCATCACCGAGACCTGGGAAGGTATTCTGTGCACCAAGGGCGAATCACTTTCGCTAGATTCGCGCCTTCTCATCGAATATTCCGCCAGTGGAATGATCGGCATCATCGGATTTCTCTATCGTGAGGGCCTGTTCGATCAAGAGCACCTACCCGCACGATCGCTCTCCATTCTAAGAGAGAACACGCGCTACCTTATCACCCGCATCAGCCAGGCGCAGAACATCTCTCTCGAAGAGCTTCGCTACCGCATCTATTCGCACATAAAAGAGACCTCATCGGTCGATCTACCCTTACTGCCGCGCGCCTGAGAACGATCGGATCGGCACGCCTAGCGCTCGCTCATCCATTGTTCGAATTCGTCAAGATGCGATGATTCCTGAGCTGCAAGGGACTCTCGCGCCAGATCGAACACGAGCGCTTTCCATTCTTGAAGCGACGAGCCGTACATGTTAGCTTGCAGGCCCTGTTCACGAATAGCCTGCGCTACTCGGTCGGTACTACCATCATCAAGAGGCCACGCATCACCCACCACGCCCAAAGCGCGCTCAATGCGATCGAGTGCTTTCGGAGAATAGAAAATGCCTTTTATCAGCGCTGCATATCCTGCCATCGCGCGAACGGGAAGCGCATCAGCAGGACGGATCTCAACGAAACGCTTAAGTCGCACATCAGGCCAGAACATCGAAAGAAGATGCTCGATATCATTTTGAGACATCGGCGCATCAGCATAAACGCTTGCAGCCGTTCGGCCTGCCACCTCGCGAAGCGCTGCTCCATCAGGATCATCAGCCGACGCACGGGTCACGAAAATAGGGCACGTCCTCAGCAACCAATCAGCATACGCACCGAATCCGAACCCCTCATCGAAAATACCCGGCACCGATCCGCATCGGTCGTTATCGACATCGCGCCACATTGCGAGGCGAGAAAGAGGCTGCTTTGGCTCTTCCCCTTCAAAGCGTGTCACGTTATCGGTCATATAGGCGAACAGGGGCGTAAGAGCCTGAGCTATGCGCATTTTACGAACTGCATCAGCTTCATCAGCGTAGTCGACCGATACCTGGGTCGACGCAGACGCACGCATCATGCGCTCCCCATGGGTTCCCTTGTTGCGAAAATATGCGTTCATGAAGCGATAGCGCTGTTTGGGAATAAGCGGCAGATCAAGAGCCCGTTCGAACGGATGATACCCTTGTGTTACCAGCATACAACCATGCTCGTCGAGAAAAGGATCGACCTGAGCACGGAACTCGCAGTATACCGACACGATGGTCTCGATCGAAGAGAACGGTGCAATGCTTATTTCCAGTTGCGCAGCCGGCTCAAGCGTCAATGACGCTTGAGGAGAAGAAAGTCCGATCAGGTCGCCTTCAATGCCGTACATTTTCCGCGGATAGAACTGAGACAGATACAGCAGCACATCTCGCACACCGCCTGCAGCAGAACCCGCATCATAGGGAACCGCTCGAAGCGTATCCTTATACACAACGAAATGCTCGACCTCGACCCCTAACAACGGTCGAAGCGCACTATCTTTTGAGCCTTGCTCAAAATAAGAGATCACCGCCTGACGATTTTCCCTTTCATACGACATTGCATCCGCCTCGATCCTGTTAGCCCGATCTTCAAAGCACTGAACTTAAGAATAGCGCGTTATCCCCACGCGTGGCTCACCGCGCCAGCGCTTACACGAGTTCTATCTAAATGAACGCATTTCGTTACTCGAACGAAAACAAAGCAGAAGACAAATATCGCTCACCAGTATCAGGCAGAACGACCACGATCGTCTTACCCGCGTATTCAGGACGCTGGGCCACCTTCACCGCTGCAGCCACGGCAGCGCCAGACGAAATACCCACGAGCAAGCCATCCTTTGCAGCTAATTCACGTGCAGCAGCGAACGCCTCGTCTTCCGTTATCGTCATCACTTCATCGTAAATGGCGGTATCAAGCGTTTCTGGAACGAACCCTGCCCCTATGCCCTGCAGACCGTGAGGACCAGCACTCCCCCCAGAGAGAACAGATGATCCTGCAGGCTCGACCGCTATTACCTTGACCTGGGGTTTCTGCTCCTTCAGATACGCTCCTGCACCCGACAAGGTACCGCCCGTACCTACACCAGCAACGAAAACATCAACTTCTCCTTCAGTGGCCTGCCAGATCTCCGGACCAGTCGTCGCTCTATGAGCAGCCGGGTTGGCAGGGTTCGAGAACTGCCCTGGGATGAGGGAATTCGGGATCTCTCGCGTCAGCTCTTCAGCCTTCGCGATGGCCCCCGCCATCCCCTTCGCTCCATCGGTCAGAACCACTTCTGCACCATAGGCACGCATAAGGTTACGACGCTCGATGCTCATCGTATCGGGCATGACGATGATCGCCCTGTTCCCGCGCGTGGCGGCAAGCGCCGCGAGTGCTATGCCGGTATTGCCCGAAGTCGGTTCGATGATGACCGTTTCGTCGTCTAGCAGACCCTCACGCTCCGCCTGTTCGAGCATGGCCTTCGCGATGCGGTCCTTCGCCGAACCAGCCGGATTGAACGATTCCACTTTCGCCACGAGCCTTGCGGCAAGGCCATGGGATCGCTCGTAGTTCGTCAATTCGACCAAAGGGGTATTGCCGATAAGTTCTGAAATATTCCGATACACCGTCATGCGAACACCTTCCCGCAGCGCGCTTGCTTTGACCTGAAGGCCATTGATAATGAGACTACTTTAGTGCCAAAACCGCTCTTATGAGCTATATATGCAATTTATCACCACTTTTTTTGCACTTTAGTTCATCTTTTTTTGAAAGTTCGTTCTCCACAATCAAGAAATACCTCGAAGTATTCCGAAAAGGAGAACCCATGAACGTTCGCACTGGCCTACTAGAACGAATCGCCCGGTCGTTCCCTTCGCGTTGCGCACAACGCCACCGTACACACCCTGCCACCCCGTCCTGTCACGCTCGGGCACACGATCTACAGAACAGCACGGAACCGGGTCCATCGCGCCGATGCATGTACCCCTTATGGATGCACCTCGCGATCACCCTCGGGCTCATGGCGGCAACGATCGCCTTCAGCCCACTGAACGCCCCTCTCACCTCGGCGTTCGCCGAAGAACCCGAAGCCATCACAAGCATCACCATACAGGTCGAGGGCTTCGACGGAGAACTGCCCGTACTCTACGCAGGAAGCGATTTCACTCAAGGGCAAGCCGTGCGATCAGATCCCCGTTTCATGATCGACGAACAAGGTAACCAGATACTCGCTTCGCTCATTGAGGAAAAGGAAGCCCAGGGATACAAGCTCCTATGGCGCACTGGAACTGGCGAGGAATTCGATTGGTTCACCACGCCTGTCAATCAGAGCCTCACCGTTATCGGCACCTTCCAGGAAGCAGACTATTGCGTGCGAGTATCCTTCGACGACGGCAAGAGCGAAGACCTAGAGGTCATGGTCCCAAAGGGAAGCTCGTTCGAAGAAGCCTACGGCAGCGTTCTCGAAACCCCCTCAAAAGAAGGCTTCGCATTCGTTGATTGGATCGATGCCTCCACCGAACGCCCCTTTGACTTCACGGCTGCCGTGACTGCATCGACGAGCGTGTACGCGCGCTATCGCATCGACGAGCCCGATCGCGTGGTAGTCGTGGATCCCGACATTGATGTCGCCCAGACCCTGACCGGACGCTGCTATATTGGCGCCACGTGGAGCGTCCATCCCGCCCAGTTCAGCGTTTCGAGCTTCACCGGCGGACTCGAAGGATGTTCGGGAACGGGATCATGCTCGCTTCCCAGCGCGGCGGCCCCTTCATATACCTGGGCAGATTACGTTGCCACTCTCGCATACGTTGACATCGAATCAGGCATCGTGGCGTATGATGTGACGATTACACCGCCCGACGCCGCACATCCTGGCGGTCCCAGCAATAGCCTTGGCCTTATCGGATATCAGACCGTCTATTTCCGAGCAGAAGTGCAGAAGAACTTCGGAGGATATGTCGAGATCCAAAAAACGTCAGCCAATCCCACCCTGAGCGACAACGACACGTACTCGCTCGCAGATGCCGTGTTCGGCATATACGATCAGAACGATCAGCGGGTAGGGGAGCTTATAACTGATGAATCGGGCAAGACAGGCCGCAGCGATCTTCTGCCCAAAGGAACGTACACCCTCAAGGAAGAGCATGCTCCCCAGGGTTATGCCACCGCTGCCGACAAGATCATATCCATAGAATCGGGTTCGCTCACGCAGACCACTATTGTGGACATCCCGCAAAGTTCCCTCGTCGATATCCTGCTGCAAAAGCAAGACAAAGAGACCCAGCTTCCCCATCCCCTCAGTGCGGCCAGCCTTGAACACGCACAATTCAGGGTCGATTATTATGACGTATCTCCTTCGGTTCCCAGACTAGTGCAGGTCGCCGCGCACCAGCTTGGGTTGGACGACAACGCAAAAGCAGCGCTACCCGAAGCCTGGGGAGAACCCGAACGAAGCTGGATCTTTGAAACCGACGGAACGGGAGCGATCGCATTCGACGAAGATCACCTAGTCAGTGGCGACGCGTTCTACTACGACCATGAAGGAGCTATTGCGCTCCCCCTGGGGATCATCGTGATAGAAGAGGTGAAGGCCCCCGAAGGATACCTTCTTTCGGAAGAGCCCTTTATCGTCACCATCCTTGAGCAAGGAAGCGATGTTCACGTTGACGCATGGCAGTGTCTATCCGTTCCCGAACAGGTAAAACGCGGGGATATCAGCTTTACGAAAACGCGTGCGGGGTCCATGGAGCACCTCGCATCCATCCCCTTCCGTATCACATCAAGAACCACAGGCGAATCGCACGTTATCGTCACGGACGATAACGGCATGGCGAACACCCATACGAGCTGGGTACCTCATTCTCAGAACACCAACCAGGGCACCTCATGGCAAGACGGCATCTGGTTCGGTACAGACAGCAATGGAACCATCGCGCCAACGAACGATGACCTCGGAGCGCTTCCCTACGACACTTACACCATTGAAGAGATTCGCTGCGATGCGAATGCCGGCATGGCGCTTTCAGCATTCGAAGTGACTATTTCCCGCGACAACACCACACTTGATCTGGGGACCATCGACAACGAACCCTTCACGCCCGAAATAACAGGAGAGGTGGATAAGCGCCAAACACTCATCGACGACGATGGCGCGTTCGCCTACACCATTGATTACCGATCGACCTCATCAACATGGGTGGACGAATTCACCACCATCGACCATATTGCATGCGCAGCAGAAGATCAGGCACGCTTGGTAAGCCTTACCACGCCCGTCTCTTTCGAGGACCACGATGGGCTGATGAATATCTGGTATCGCACCAATATCACGCCCGGAGAAGACGATCCCTCGGGGGATGCGGCATCCGAGGGAGAAAACAACCAGACATCCGACGAAGAAAGCAATGAAGCCTCCAGCTCCAACGAAACCACTAACGATGACCGGCCTTCGGGCGAAGACGCTCCAACGACCAACAGCTCGACCGCGAACGCCTGTGCGACCAACCCCTACAATCCGGACAACCCTCACAACGAACGTCAGTATTCGTTCGAAGGGTGGCGCCTGTGGAAAGCAGAAGTATCCACCCTCGAAGCGCGAACGCTCTTGGTGGGCGACCTATCTCTGGACGAGGGCGAATGGATAACCGATATCGCCTTCGAGCACGGCCGCGTCGAAGAAGGATTCGGCACCATGCCAAACGATGCCACCGAGTGGCAGCGCCGCGATCGCTACGCCGAAACCGATTCAATAGATGCGCTTGGCGATCGCGAGTATTCGTTCGACACCATCCAAGCAAGCGGTAGAACACACACAGTCGAATCAGCGCAATATACCTACGCACCTGCCATATTACATATGCAGGCGACTTCGGAAACGCTAACGGGAAACGCGACCACCCTCTACAACGATGCTCGCGTTGAGCTGTATCGCAATATCGACCTTCACGATACCGACGAAGACACGGTGAAGCAGACCTCACCTCGTCCATCAGGCCCCTTCGAAGAGTTCATCGGCCGCCTTCCCCGAACAGGGGATGCGCTTCCAGGAGCGCTTGGCGTACTCATCACCCTCATCGCGCTCGGAAGCGCGGCAACGGCGATCAGGCTACGCAAGTATATTCGCGCTAACGAAATCAAATCGCGTGAACTAACCTCGTGTTGCAAGAGAAGGATGCTCCTGCGAAAAGACGATCAGAACTGAGGCCCGAGCCTATCCGGTGATACCTCGTTTAACGCTACGACGTTTGCGCTTTGGTGCCGGGGCGGGTTCGCGAAAATCGAGCATCATCTGCTCGACCGGCCTATCTGCCCCTTCGCGATCGGACACCTTCTCAACGTCCTTAATGTTCCACGCAAGTGCTTCGGAGCCATGCAACTCTAACATCTTATACCGCGCATCCTGAAGGTTCTGCTTCGAGCCAGCACGATGTTCGCTCTCGAACTCGATCACGCTCGATTTAGGAGCAGCACCTTTAGGTGAAACAATGGTTGCACGATAGCGAGTCATGGAACTCCTTCGGTAGGCTTCAATACCTTTTCAGCATAGCGCAAGATGGAATCCCCATGGATACCATTCAGGAAAAGACAAAAGAGGAGGAAGATAGACAGGTTATCTTTCAAGGAGAATTATGCGCCGTTTCGACCTATCCCCCAAACAGGACCATCGCGATATCAAGACGATCGGCATTCCACGTGCCCTGCTGTATTACCGCTACTCCGTATTGTGGCGGACCTTCTTTGAGAAGGTCGGCTGTACGGTCGTTGTAAGCGAGCCCTCCGACCGTGCCTTACTTTCAGAAGGAGAACGCCTTTCGATCGATGAATGCTGCCTTGCCTCGAAGCTCTATATGGGGCACGTTGCCAGCCTCATTGATTCGTGCGATGCGCTGTTCGTTCCCAGCATAGATAATCTGAGCCGTTATCGGAACTTCTGCAGTAAGTTCCAAGCACTGCCCGATCTGGTACGCAACACATTCGGTGATCGTTCCGTTCGTATCGTTTCGTGCGAAATAGACAAGATCGATACGGGCATATCCATGGAAGAGGGATTCATCGACATCGCCCTGAGTTTCGGGCTATCGAAAAAACGTGCAAGGGCCTGCTTCGAAGACGCGCTCCACGCTCAGAAAAAACACGATGATGTGCTCGCACATGAACAGAACGCGCTTCTCAAACATGCTTCGAAGCTGTCTAAGAAAGAACGTCCGCTGCGCATTCTCATCGCAGCGCATCCGTATGTCATACACGACCCCTTCATTGGCGCTCCGGTCGTCGACATCCTCAACGACCTTGGGGTATGCACGCTCTATTCCGATCGATTCGATCGCAAGCGCGCTCTCGAAAAGAGCTTCGAGTTCTCGGACACGATGCCCTGGGCCGTCAATCGGGAAATGATAGGCGCTATCCTTCATCTCTACGACCATCTTGATGGCATCGTGCTGATAAGCGCATTTCCTTGCGGACCCGATTCAATGACCAACGATTCATTGGTCCGCTGCATCAAAGGCAAACCTATCCTTTCGCTCACGATCGATGCGCAAAGCGGAACCGCCGGCCTCGAAACGCGCCTCGAGAGCTTCGTCGATATCCTGCAATACCAAAAGAAGGGAGGATACCTTCGTGACTGACATCAAAACCCCCTACGATCGCATATCCGACACCTTAAAGCGCCGATATTCCGAAGATGCACCGTCGGGCTTTTCCTTCCTTCCCGGCAAGCCGCAGGCCTTGCGAAATCGCAAAAGGAAGAAGTTAAAGAAGGACCGTCATTCCCGCAAGAAGGTCGCTTTCTTGCGCTACTCCTATTACGATGCTGCCTTTCGGTTCTTCGTCGAAGAAGTGCTTGATGCCGATTTCATCGCCCTACCCCAGGCAACGCGCAAGACCCTCGAGGTGGGTACGCTCTACAGCAATGATTTCGTATGCGCCCCGTTCAAGCATATCCTGGGCGACTACATCGAAGCCCTCGAAATGGGCGCTGATGTCCTCGTTCAATTCACGGGTCCCTGCCGTTTGAGCTACTACGGCGAACTACAGGAATCCATCCTGCGCGATATGGGCTACGAATTCGAAATGCTCAACTTCTCCGCCGTAAGCGAAGGTTCCCTGAAGGAATACATCAAGATCTGCCAAGACAAGGTGAATCCCGACCTATCCATCTCCAAGGCCGTCAAGAACTTCGTTGTGGTTCTACGTATGGTCGAACTGCTCGACACCTACAATGATCGCTACCTTGAACTTGCAGGATTTGAAAAAGAACCCGGCTCGTTCGTTCGTGCACGCAAGGATTTCCTCGCCGAAATGAACACGGTCACCAACGCGACCCAGATGGCGGCCACATATCGCCGCGGCATGCATGCGCTCGAAGAGATCCCTCTGGAAAAGCCGGTCGATCCCATTCGCGTAGGGTTGATCGGCGAGTTCTTCACTGCCGCAGACGCCCGCTCGAACCTGTTCATCGAAGACAAGCTCTCCGCCATGGGGGTATCGCTTGCCCGCACCATGAACATGACGAATCGGCTCTTGCGCTACAACGAAGAGAACCTTCGCCGCAGCATACCCGAATACGTAAGTTACGACATGGGGCCCACCTCGACCATGACCATCGCAGCAGCGAAACGCTACGCCGAAGAAGGGTTCGATGGCATCATCCATTTGAAATCATCAGGATGCACACCCGAGATCGATTGCATGCCCGTTCTGCAGCGATTAAGCAATGATCACCATGTGCCTATCTTGTATCTCAGCTACGATTCGCAGACCAGCGATACGGGTCTCGATACCCGCCTTGAAGCTTTTTACGACATGATCGCTATGAGAAAGGCCCGCTAATGACCTCCGCATTTCTTGGCATAGACACCGGCTCCATTTCCACTAAAGGCGTCATCATCGACGACAAAGGCGCGATTATCGCCCGTTCGTACCTTTGGACCGAAGGTAATCCGACCCAAGCAGCACGCCGCGTGGTAGATGACCTCTCCCAGCAGATAGACCACGATGCCGTACGGATCGAAGCAGTGGGCACCACCGGCAGTGCTCGCCGTCTCGTAGGCGCTATCCTGAACGCCACCGTAGTAAAGAACGAGATCACTGCCCACGCGGTCGGCACCACCCATCTGCATCCCGACGTACGCACCATTCTCGAGATCGGAGGGCAGGATTCCAAGATCATCTGCGTCGAGAACGGCATCGCAACCGACTACGCCATGAACACCCTCTGCGCCGCCGGCACCGGTTCGTTCCTTTCCAGCCAGGCCCATCGACTCGGTGTCGAAGTAGAGGAATTCGGACCCATCGCCCTCACCTCCCAAAAGCCCGCGAACATCGCCGCTCGTTGCACCGTATTCGCCGAAAGCGATTTAGTTCACAAGATCCAGGTAGGCTATGCACGCGAAGACGTTATCGCCGGGCTCTGCAAGGCGGTCGCCACGAACTACCTCAACAACGTAGGAAAGGGAAAGCGCATCACAGCTCCCATTGTGTTCCAGGGTGGCGTAAGCAAGAACGTCGGCGTGGTACACTTCTTCGAGGAAACTTTAGGGCAAGATGTCATTGTTGATTCCGACGGACATCTGATGGGTGCTTTTGGCGCCGCTCTTCTTGCGGCAGACGCCCCCGTTTCGAAGCGCCGGCCTTTTTCATTCGATATTGACGATATCGAATTCACCACCCGAGAAGTGGTTTGCCAAAAATGCGCCAACCACTGCGAAATCGTATGCGTCTACCGCGATGATGTCCTAATCGACGCGTGGGGCAACCGCTGCGACAAGGGCGCCATCCGTCCTCGCCAGTGATACCACAGGCCGCTGTAATGCGGGAAAGGTCTCGGGATGTTTCCGCAGCGCGCTTTTTAAAGTCTTCTTAAAAAGCGGTAAAGCGAAGGTCATCCCGAGACCTTTCCCGCATCACAGCGGTCAAAATAGATACATTGCAGAAGCACATCACTTACAGAAAGGAACGTTCTATGGGTCTTACCCACAAGCAGATCATCATCGTCGTCATACTGCTCTCCGGTACGGTTATCGCAGTATTGAATCAGACCTTACTATCTCCTGCCCTTCCCGCCATCATGGCTGACATGCAGGTCGATGCCCCTACCGTACAGTGGCTCACGAGCGCTTATTCTTTGGTGGAAGCCATCATCATTCCCCTTTCGGCGTACCTTATCGGTCGCTTCCCCACCCGTAAGCTGTTCATCATCGGCATATCGCTCTTCGCCATCGGATCGCTCTTGGCGGCGATCGCGCCCGTATTCGCCATACTGTTACTGGGCCGCATGTTCCAAGCAGCAGCGACCGGCATTGTCATGCCCATGGTCTTCACGGTCATCCTGCTCATCTTCCCTCGCGAAAAGCGCGGCAGCGCTATGGGCATCGTGTCGCTGGTCATCGGGTTCGCCCCCGCCGTCGGTCCTTCGGTTTCCGGTCTTTTAGTCGATAGCGTTGGCTGGCGCGCCCTGTTCGTAGTGGTCTTCGCACTGGCGCTCATCATCATCGTGCTCGCAGTGTGGCGTCTTGAAAGCTACGGCGAGTTCGAAGCGACATCCTTCGATAAACCGTCGGTCGCATTGTGCTCACTGGGCTTATTGAGCCTGCTCTACGGCCTTTCATCCATCACATCCACTTCTACCGTAGCGGTATCCATCGCCCTTATCGTGGTGGGCATTCTGCTGCTTGCTTTCTTCGTTCGCAGGCAGCTCAAACTGGACGTCCCCCTGCTCAAAGTGAATACCCTGAAAACGCGCAACTATCGCATTACCGTTATCGTGGTCGCCTGCCTGCAGGCGGCGCTGGTAGGCACAGGCGTACTGCTTCCTATCTACCTACAGAACCTCCTAGGCATTTCCGCCCTCGAAACCGGCTTCATCATGTTGCCTGGCGCTATCATCGGCGCCTTGGTCGGATACTTCTCCGGTCGTTGGTTCGACAAATTCGGAGTACGAAAGGTCCTCATCCCCAGCGCGTTCGTGTTCTTGCTTGGCGGCATCGGACTGGTAGCTTTTGATCTTGATACCTCCATCATATTCATCATCGCGGTATACACCGCCCTTTCCGTTGGCATGATGGGCACCATCACCCCCATCAATACCTGGGGCATTAATTCGCTCGACAACAAAGTCATCCAGCATGCGAACGCCCTTTCGAACACGCTGAACCAAGTAGGTGCTTCGTTAGGTACCGCCATCCTGGTATCCCTATCCGCAACGTCGACCTTCCTGTTCCCCAGCCTTCCGACAGTCGAGCAGACCATGATGGGCGACCGTATCGCTTTCTGCTTCACCGCAGCACTGATGATCATCATCTTCCTAATCATCACCATCGCCGTTCGCGACAGAAAGAAGGGTTCCTTCGATATCGCAGACGCCGCCAAAGCCGTACGCATGCCCACTAAGGCGAACGACCATATCGCCGTCGATCTAGCCATGAACACCGAACCTTACTTCGTTCGCGATACCGACTCCATTCGCGAAGTGGCGCAGATCCTCGCCGCCAATAAAACATCAGGTGTGCCAGTGGTCGACGAGAGCAAGAAGGTCGTCGGGTTCATTTCCGATGGCGACATCATGAAGTACATCGGTACAAGCGACGGCTCCGTACTAGATGCTACCCGTATGCTGTACCGCATTCCCGACACCGAAAATTTCATGCAGCGCGTGACCGACCTCATCGACTTGAACGTCATGCGAATCGCCACCAAGGGAGCCATTTCCGTTCCCAGCGGATCATCGCTTGATGACGCATGCCGCCTCCTGGCAGAAAAGCGCATCAAGAAAGTACCTGTCACCGATGCAGAAGGCGTACTGGTAGGCTCGCTTTCCCGCTCCGACATCATCCGCTCCACTATGGCGAACCTCGCCTCCATCGAAACGATCGTGGCAGCAGGAAAAGAACAGGTATAACTGCCTCGAACGAACCGCGCCCCGAACCCTCGACAAAGGGAACGGGGCGCGAACAAGAACGAAGCAAACAGCGCTAGCGATCGCTATGGATGACGCTGCGCGCCTGGAAGTACGTCAAGATGAAGTAGATCAAGTACACCACCAAGAACGAACCCGCCGCAATGGCCGCCACTTCTCCGATCTCGACGCGGCCGAACACCTTCACCACATCGATGACCACCATGAGAGCACACACGGAATGGGATACTGCAAGGGCCATTGGGAAAACGAACGCAATGGCGACCTGCTTGAAAAGAGCCCCGTTTATCATGCGGCTCGAAGCACCCAGCTTATGAAGGAGCTGGTAGCGACGACGGTTGTCGGCAGCGGCCGTAAGCTGCTGGATAGCCAGAATAGCCGCACACGCTACCACCAGAACGAAGCCGATATAGATGGCGAGATAGCTCACAATAGTGGTCATGCCAACGCCCTGGTCATACACCCCCTGGCGCGTCTGATACATGGCAACGGGCCATGTTGAGGGATCGGCGCTTTGAGAAATCTTATCGAGCGTTTCATTGAATGGGTCCAATGCTCCCGCATCGACGAAATTCACATTCAGAAGAGATGCAGACAATAGATCGTTCGCCTCTTCGGGGAACTCGTCATCGTCAATAACGAACGCACCCGTGTTCATGGCAGTTGAGGTAGTTTCAACGCACGTGGTATCCACCCTATCGGCCAGCTTGAATTCCTTGCCGAACAATTCGATCGAACCGCCCTTTGAGACAACATCATTAAAGTAGCCCGACAGCGCATTAAAATCGCACTGGATGAGCACCTCTCCTGCATCGAGGGAAACGGGCTCCTTGCCCGCCATAACGAGCGCATGGTTGAATTGAGAGAGCTTAATGAGGGACATCGGCTGCTCTTCATAGCCGACATTAACCGCCGAGTTATAGGAAGAAAGCGGCTTACCCAAAAGCTCGTCCATATCGCCGTACGTCACATCGCTCAAGTAATAATCCACCTGGCCCGTCTCACGAACCATGGAGTCCCACTGGGTAGCCCCCACTTCTTGAGCGCTCCCCTTAAGTCCCGCATTCATATCGGTACCATACTCCTCCAGCGCCTCGGCGAAATAGCTCTCCCCATCGGAGTCCACCCCAAGGCTATAGTAAGTACGGACCGTCGCATCATACGAGGTCTGACCAGCATATGACCCTTGCAGGGCATTGCAGATGCCAATGCCACCGCACACGCTCGTAATGGCGAAGAACAGCGTCATGCAAATGATGCCCATGGACACGAACGACGAATTGATACGCGAAGCGACCTGGCGCAATACGAACATATTGAGTCCGCGATAATACACGCCCTTAATGCTCTGAACAACACGCAGCAGAAAGCCCGAGAGCGAATAGAAGAACAGCAGAGTACCCACGCACACCAGAGCCGTGGCGAGCTGAAAGCTCCCGTTGGTCGCCGCAAGTCCGTTATCGGTCAGGATCTTATACGATGCTCCGATTATCACGACCGAAATGATGAACAAGACGAACGCAACGGGAATGCTCCTCAAGGTAAGCACTTCGTTCTTCTTGTCCGCATTGATAAGGTCGATGAGCTTCGCGCGCATCAGATAACTGATATTAAGCAGAAGCGACAACACGAAGATGGCGAGAAAGACCGCTACCGTACGCAGCGCGATATCGGCAGAAAAGAAGAACGTGAAACCCTGCGACATATCGGCGACGAACATCATTGCGGTGATCCATACCAGCAACTGGGAAATGGCGAAACCAATGACCAGGCCGACCGCCAGCGACAGCAATCCCACCATCAAGGTCTCCGCTGCCGTCAGGCCCAGCAACTTCGTGCGCGGCATGCCCAGCAGTAAATACAAACCAAACTCTTTGTTCCTTCGCTTAATGAGGAACCGGCTAGCATAAACGACCAAGAACGCCAGGATAATCACAATGAAGACCGACACATAGTCGATGAGCATACCCAGCAGCTCGACCATGTTGCCACTTGCTTCATCTAGCGCCAAGACCGCCTTCTGTTCCCCTACTGAATTAAAGGCGTAGAACACCGCAACGCCGATCATCAAAGTGAGAAAGTAGATAGCGAAGTCCTTATACGAGCGCTGGACGTTCGCCCACGCAAGCTTAAGCGTCACAGGAATCACCCTCTTCGAGCTGGGAAGTCGCCGCGATGATGCGAGCCAAGAACTGCTTGCGATCATCATCGCCGCGGCTCATCTGCCCCCACAACCTGCCATCGCGAATGAACACGATGCGATCACAATGGCTCGCCACGCTTGAATCGTGAGTGACCATCAGAATGGTGGTACCCAGGGTATGCAAAAAGCCCAAGGTCTCCAGCAGATCGCGCGCCGATTTAGTGTCGAGAGCGCCTGTCGGCTCGTCAGCCAGAACCAGATGGGGCTTGGTAATGACCGCACGGGCCGCAGCCGCGCGCTGCTTCTGCCCACCCGACACCTCATAGGGATAGCGATCGAGCGTTTCTTCGATACCCAAACGCCTTCCTAATTCATTCACCCGCTCCGTCACTTCACGCGCTGGCGCATGGGTAAGCGTGAGCGCGAGAGCGATGTTCTCCCGTATGGTGAGCGTATCTAGCAAGTTCGAATCCTGAAAGACGAAACCCAGATCCTCGCGGCGGAACCGCGCCAATTCGCGCGATGATAATCCCACGACATCCTTCCCGCCGATCGTAATGCGTCCATTAGTGGGGGCATCGATAGTGGCCAGACAATTAAGCAGGGTCGATTTACCCGAACCGCTCGGCCCCATGATGGCAATGAATTCGCCTGCCTCGACGAAAAAACTTACATGATCCAACGCACGCGTCATGCTCTCCGCATGACCGCGGCGTCCCTTCGCCTTACCGCCATAGCACTTGGAGACATCTCGTACCTCCACGATCTTATCTGCCATGTCGCTTCCTTCCTCTCCTTCGAATGCCGCCTATGCGGCGCTTCGTTGAACGTGTGAATTTCTACGCAGAACGCCGCTTCCATGAGCAAAGCGGTCGAAACGCTAATAACAGGCTACGAAGCGCACCTTGAGAGCACCTGGCACGCACCTTACGTTTTCCTGACTTTTAAGAACTCACCTGTTTGCAAGGCGAGCGAGCACCTACAATCTAGACATGGCAAAAGATTCACTACATAGCAAAACGATCCTGCTCGTTGACGACGAGCCGGAACTGCTCCATCTTCTTGAAACCGTACTGCGGGCCGATGGGTTCGACCGCATCGTGTGCGCAAGCGATGTTGCGGGCGGACTGACCGCCTACGAGCAGCATCGCCCCGATCTGGCGATCCTCGATGTTGCCCTGCCCGACGGAGATGGGTTCACGCTATGCACCTACCTTCGATCGCTTTCGAAGGGCCATCCGCTTCCTGTCATCTTCTTGACCGCAAAAGACGAAACGTCCGACCGCCTTACCGGTCTGCGATCAGGGGCCGATGACTACCTGACCAAGCCGTTTTCCGCACAGGAACTTATCTTGCGTATGCAGGCGGTCCTGCGCCGATGCTACCCCGATGACGATCCGATGCTGCGCTTAGCGCACTGCACCATCGACCTCGATAACGTCGAGGTCCACAAACAGGACAGCGAGCCCACTTTCCTTACCGCGAAGGAAAGCGAGCTGTTGCGCATTCTGGCCAACAACGCCAACCGCATCGTGACCACCGATCACCTCTGCGAGGAATGCTGGGGATCCTCGTTCGGCTACGAACAGAGCCTCATGACCCACATTCGCCGCATTCGTGAAAAGATCGAGCTCAATCCTTCTAAACCCGAATCGCTCATCACCATGAAAGGTCTTGGTTACAAATTACTGGTCGATAAGGATGCGTAAATGAGCACCTCCTCGAACAACGCTCAGCCAAAAGGGCGCTTCTTCGTATTGAAGCACCTTGCCATGTTCGCCGGCATCGCGTTCCTTATCCTTGCCATTGATCTGGTTCTTTATATTGGTATTGCGCTCTTCGAATCCCAAAGCTCTTATTACTCGAACAATAGCTCTGAATTCCAGCAAAGCGAAGCGCTCATTCCCATCTCCGACGTTGCCTACAGTCTGCAGCAAGATGAATCGGGAGCTTGGACCTTCACCGATCAAGGACTGCTCGACGCCATGGATGCACGTTCTTGCTGGACAGTGCTTATCGATGAGAGCGGCGCGGTCGTTTGGTCATACAACACCCCCGAAGATATCCCCACAACATTCACCCGCAACGACATCGCTGTTATGGCGCACGAGCGCTCATATGGCACCAGCACCACCTTTATTTGGACCAAAGATGCCAACCTCGTCGTCATGGGCTACCCGAGAACGGAATACCTGGCGTTCGGATTCACCCTTTCTGCGCAAGCACTCAGCCGTATACCTCTCTATTTCGTACTCATCTTCACTATCGATCTGCTGCTCATCTTCTTGCTGTACGTTTTTTCTCAGCGCACCCTTCTAAAGAGCACCAATTCGATGCTCGATGCCTTAGATAACCTCGGAGAAGGAAAACCCGCACGAGTATCGTTCTCGGGCAGCTTGCGTGTTGTAGGCAACCGCATCAATCGTGTATCGGACACGCTCATCCATAAGGAAACGGCCCGCAAGAACTGGATCGCCGGCATCTCGCATGACGTGAGGACCCCGCTTGCCATAGCCATGGGACACGCCGAGCGCATCGAACACGACCACGCCTTGCCTGCGCCGACCCGCGAAAGCGCGGCTACTATTTCTCGTCAGGGGATCCGCATCCGCGACCTGATCGAGGACCTGAACATCGCCACTCAGCTCGAATACGATATGCAGCCCGTTAAAAGCGATTCCATCATAATGGCCCGCATTATGCGCAGCGTTGTGGCCGATTACCTCAATCAGAACCTTCTTGGGGATGCTGATATCGAACTCGACATCGACCAACGGGCAGCGCAGCTCTCCTTCGACGGGGACGAGCGTCTTTTGAAGCGTGCATTGCGTAATGCCATCGATAACGCGCTTAAGCACAACGCCTACCGCTGCCACATCACCCTATCGCTCAAAGCGGCACCATCTGGCATTTCGCTCTCTATCAGCGACGATGGGCGCGGCATGAACGAAAATCAGCTTACCAAGCTCGCCACCATGCTCGAACAGGATTACCTAGGTGCCGGATCGATCAGCGCCCGTAGTGCGCACAGCATCACGTTCTCTTCAGCACAGATCTACCTAGCAGAGCAACATAACGACGGAGGCCCTCAGCCTCCCCAGATCAGCACCTCGAAGACCTACTCAATGGGCGCACCCATCATCTCTTCCCAAAAGCCCCCCGTTGGCACCACCGAGCCGCCCTCGTCTTCGAAGCGCCCTCCGAAACCTCCATATTACGAATCTGTCCAGGCGATGATCGATACCAACACATCATCACCCGAAAAACCCGTAGCCTCGGCTACCTCACGAGGGCCGATCGCGCCCCCAGAGCTCGAAGCGCACCCCACATCGGGCACCCCTCGTGGCGGTTCCATCGGGCAGCACGGACTGGGCTTACCCTTGATCGCCCGTATTGTGTTGGTTCATAAGGGCTCATTCACGCTTGCTAGTCATGAGGGTGAAGGTTTTAGTATCATCATGACGTTCCCGCACGCGTACCAAAGGAGCTAATCCGATCATGTCCAAGCATGTCTCCCCCCGCCCTGCTGCTCCAGTAGGCGCTCTCTCTTGCCCTGCGCAGAAACAATGCGGAGCCTGCCAGCTTCTTGCCACACCCTATGCAGAACAACTTGCGCACAAAACCGAAGAAATGATCGCGCTCTTCGAACCGTACGCACACAAAGGAACGCGCTTTCATCCCATCTCGGGCATGGATGACCCGTTCTACTACCGCAACAAGGTGACGTCGCCCTTCGTGCCCGGAAAGAAGCTCCGCTCAACTGCTGCGGAAAAACCGTCTCGCAAACGCGCTGACAACACATCCCGTAAGCGATCGCGCATCGATGCACCACGCGAGATCCTTTGCGGCATGTACGCCGCCGGCACCCATCGCGTTATCGCGACCGATACCTGCTTACTTGAGAACCGCACCGCGAAGCGCATCGTGCTGGCCATCAAATCGATCATGCAGCGCTATCATATGGATCCCTACAACGAAGACACCGGACAAGGCTTCATTCGTCACGCCATCGTCCGTGTCGGACATTCATCCCAAGAAGTGTTGGTGACCATCGTCACGAACGGAAGCAAGTTCCCCGCATCACGTAATTTCTGCAAAGAGCTCGTGAAGCGCGTGCCTGAGATCACCACTATCGTTCAGAACGTGAACACTCGTCAAACCAATGTCATCCTAGGTCAGGAAGAACGGACCCTCTACGGCCCCGGATTCATCTTGGATGAGCTATGCGGATTGAGCTTCCGTATCTCATCACAGTCGTTCTATCAGGTGAATGCCACCCAGACCGAAGCCCTATATCGTCATGCGATCGAAATGGCCCACCTGACCGGCACCGAAACCGTGCTTGATGCCTACTGCGGCACGGGAACGATCGGCCTCGTAGCCGCAAAGGGGCTTTCCTCAGCGGACGCTCCCGCCGAACATCCCGATCATGCCGCACAGGTCATCGGTGTCGACAACGTTGCATCCGCCATTAAAGACGCCCGCAATAATGCCCGTCACAACGGTATCGAGAACGCCACGTTCGTCACCGCCGATGCGGGCGCATTCATGAAGGAACAGGCCCGGCAAGGTGAATCCATCGATGTGGTACTCATGGACCCGCCTCGCGCCGGTGCGAGCGTCGATTTCCTTGAAGCCACCTGCACGCTGCATCCGCAGCGCGTTGTATACATATCGTGCAATCCTAAGACCCAGCAACGCGATGTAGCCTTCCTGACCGAACACGGCTATCGCCTTGACGAAGTGCAGCCGGTCGACATGTTCCCTCATACGACCCACGTGGAGAACATTGTCACGCTCGTGAAAGACTGACTGCTTCTGGCCTGAACATCCTCGCGAAAGCGTTGCCGAACGCGTTCGAAACGCTCTATCACACCCCTATCACACGGTCGGTCCAACCTTCAACACACGCCGACTACTCATGCTGATCCCCTGAAATCATTCAAAAAATAGTTGACCCTCGTACGCACATCTCTTTAAGCGCATATACACGAGTATCATTTTTGAGAACCACGGAAAAAGAGGGCTACGACCCCTTCCCCCCAGCATCAGGTAATTACAGCATGAATATAAATCAGATCAAATACTTCGTCTCGACATTCGAATTGGGCAGCTTTTCCGCTGCTGCACGTAGTCAATACGTAACCGTGCAAGCAGTATCAAAAGCGATCGCTGACCTTGAACGTGAGCTCGACAAAGATCTGTTCGTCCGCAAGAACCGATCGGTGCATCCTACCGAATTCGGGGAGCGATTCTACTCGAAGGCCCTGCCCGCCCTGCGTGCATTCGAAGAGCTGGAAAAGATATCCCAGGAGCAAGACGACGATTCGAACAATGACCAAATACTGCGCATTCTTCTTTGCACACCACCTTTCCACGGGCATGAGCAGTTCATCGAAAAGCTCTCGCGTATCCTAAGCAACTATTTGGGAATCACCGTACAAATGAACCTTTCGCTTATCTCCGATGGACTGGATAAGCTCATCGAAAAGCGTGCCGACGCACTTGTAACCGTCGGCGCCCTCGAGCGGCCCTTTATCGCATGCAGCGTACTGGGAACAATAGAGCCAGGAGTGGTCATGGCGCCAGATCATCCACTTGCTGCCGCACCCACGGTCCACATAAGCGACATGGCTCCCTATCCCGTTGCTTCGTCAAAAGAATTCGACAGCCTCAATGATTCTATTCTGTCGGTCTTCCAGCGTAATGGCCTCCAGTCGCCTCTTGTACCAGTCAACCGCAAGGGCTTTGACCTTCGCACGTTCCTGCACAAGGAGCAAGGACTCATATTTAATGTGGGAATAGCTGCCCTCACTCGAGATGTTCCGAACATGACCATGCGTTTAGTTGACCCGCTTGACACAAAGCCCATCCCTGTCTGCTTAAGCACACTCAAGAACCGCAATGACGCCATTACTGAGGCGCTCCTAAAGTTTACGAAGGTTCCCTTTAATCCTCTAGGTATTGCTGAGCTACGCTAACCTTCCGCTCTTATAAGCCGCCATCCTTGCGCCAAAGCTACTTCTCGATTCGGCTGGAACGCTTTTCTAAATAGCTATTATTCCTGCGCTAGATTTCTTGCATACGTTCTTTTTCGCTATACCTGATCAAGCATGATATTTACCTGTTCGCAGGTCCTCCACATGCACTTGACAGATATGTTTTATATCCCTATATTAGAATTATTCTAATTTTAGTTAGGAATGCCAATGAGGGAAAATGCGAAACTGATTCTTGAGGTGATAAACAACTCGCCGGATGAGCATCTGACCGCCGAGCAAATATACCTGCGCCTTAAAGATCAGAACTCCAAGGTGGTTCTCGCAACGGTATACAACAACCTCTCCTCCCTCTATCAAAAGGGGCTCATCCGCAAAGTCGCTGTTGCGGGTTTTCCCGATCGTTACGACAACGTAACGATCCGGCACGATCATTTGGTGTGCAAACGGTGCGGCGCCCTTACTGACGTTACACTAGAGGATATGACGAAGAAATTAGAACGGGAGATCGGGGTACCCATTTTGTCGTATGATCTGAACATCGACTACCTTTGCCCCGCATGTGCAGAAGCAAGCGAACCAGCATCCGCTGACGCTCTTCATAGAGAAGAAGGACAAGACGAGCTAAATACTCACGAAAGGAGTCCGAAATGAGCAACCAGTACGCAGGAACTCAGACCGAAAAGAACCTTGAGGCAGCTTTCGCCGGCGAATCCCAGGCACGTAACAAGTACACCTACTTCGCTTCCGTCGCAAAGAAGGAAGGCTACGAGCAGATCGCAGCACTCTTCCTTAAGACCGCCGAGAACGAGAAGGAGCACGCAAAGCTGTGGTTCAAGGAACTCGACGGCCTTGGTGATACCGCTGCGAACCTCGAGGCTGCCGCAGATGGCGAGAACTACGAGTGGACCGACATGTACGACGACTTCGCAAAGACCGCAGAAGAAGAAGGCTTCCCTGCTCTCGCTGCTAAGTTCCGCATGGTCGCCGAAATCGAAAAGCATCACGAGGAGCGCTATCGCGCACTGCTCAAGAACGTTGAGACCGCTGCTGTTTTCGAGAAGAGCGAAGTTAAGGTATGGGAATGCCGTAACTGCGGCCACATCGTCGTAGGCACCAAGGCTCCCGGCGTTTGCCCCGTTTGCCTGCATCCTCAGAGCTTCTTCGAAGTACACGCAGAGAACTACTAAGCCGATACAGGGCCCATGCTCGTTTAACGACGCGCATGCATCGCCACTAAATTTATCACTTACCAAAAGAAGGTCGGAATATTCCGACCTTCTTTTATGCCGCAAAGGATAATTGCATCCGTGACGCCCACATCTCTGCGTGCCCGCGTCTCCGCGCATCCACACCTCCGCGCGCCACGCCTCCGTACATCCGCACCTCCATGCGCCACACCTCCATGCGCCACACCTCCATGCGCCACGCCTCCACGACTCCGTACACCCACGACTCCGTGCATCCGCGACGCCATTTTCCTGAATCGCTTGGTCAAAAATAACCGTTTAGGGTGCCTCTACTCACTTTTCTCGACACCCTTGGTCAAAGATCAAAGTTTCGCACGTCCCAATGAGTGCGTTATGGCATTTTAGAGCCAATTTACTATACATATCTATATACTTTGTCGGATTATTGGTCAATAATAGCTGTTCTAGAATGATGCCGACAGTTGAAACCTCTTTCTTTGACCACAGACCTCCGAAAAACTGCAAAAGAGATGCGGCCTGAAGAAGCTTAGATCTCCGCCTGAAGAAACTTGACCATCTGCCCGAAGAAGATTGAACACCTGCGCCAAAAACCTGGCTTAGATATTAGATCCAAGCCAGGCTAGCGCCTTTACGTCCCCTTTTCGAGAACTACTATCACCAACGCTGCGCTAGAAGAAAAGATGCTCGATCACGCTCATCAGACCCCAAACAAAACAGAAGGCCACGAAGGCAACCAGCACGGTGAACACCACACGCTTAAGCACCCACATCTTTCCTGCGCGCTGATTGGACAAGCTATCCACGTCAGGGGTCTTCCCATCCATGAAATCCTTGATGACGCCATACGTGAACAGCTTATTGTCATGTTTGATCTTTTCGATCATCGCCGCAGCTACCAAAGCAGGTACGAACATAGCCGCAGCGGGAAGCGCCATGAACAACATATCGAACCTCACCAGACCCACCATATCCATGATTGCGGTCGCGAATACCCACGCAAGCGCCAAACCCGCGCTTACCAGCATTACCACCGACAGGCCGTTCATCTTCTTTGCTTGATCGCTCAGTACTGCTTTCATTTCTTCCACATCTCCTTTTATCAGTGAATCAATACTCACGCCGAAGAGATTACTTAGAAGAAGCAAGCTTTGCACATCTGGATACGTCTTGTCGGTTTCCCAATTTGAAATGGTCTGGCGTGATACGAAAATTCGCTCAGCCAGATCTTCTTGGGAAAGCCCCCGTAAGGCGCGTTGCTCTTTGATGCGAGAAGCAAGTTCCATGCCGATCCCTTCTGTCAGGAAATGTCTCAAACCGGCAAGAACTTTACCACCTAATAGCTTTGACAGGACTCTTTTTTGCCAGCTTTCCCTTGCAAAAAGTATTTTGCAGCGCTTTTGACCTGCGGTTTTATCGGTTTTATAACTTATAGATCCGCGCAAAGAACAGAGTGGACCCACTTTGAAGCCCTGAGGTCACGCGCCATATACTCCATCCATATAGCGTTTGATTTATCATTCCGAGCGCCATGTACCCGCAAAGCCGCTGCTGCGGTATGCATCGCGGCGTTGGCAGACAGTGCTCTAGTCGATCCCCATGAAGCAACTAGAGTACTCGATAGATCATTAATCTGTTTCCCTTGATTTCGAACTGCTTACGAAGAAGCCCGATCTCCCTTACCAGAACACCAATGGTTTTTATTTCGCCTACTTCAGTTATCGGTGAGTTTGTTATCGAATATCGATAACAAACTCACCGATAACTGATTTACCATCAAAACCATAAACAGGTACTTTCGTTCCGGCTAAATACCTTGCTTCTTTAACTGAATTGTCAATTTCTTCATCTTGCAAATTGCTATTTAAAACAGAATCGATGGATTCATTAATACCGATCACCTCTCCTTCATCTTCTCCATCTCTTACAACATCATCACGCAAAATATTTTCAATCTCTTCCTCTTGAACAACTACCAAATCCTCACTCATTGCCGTAATTTCGGAATCAGCACTAAAAGGCAAAGGCCAACTTGGTATAAATTGCAAATAAGCATCCGTATTCATAGATTTAGTAGAGGAGCCATATGTTACGTAGTGTTTTGAATATAAAGTAGCGCCAAGTGGAGCCTGCATTAAGCCTTCTCCCCAAACCTGGCTTTTAAAGAGGAGTAGCGGCATAACCGCTCCTTGGAAAAATCAAGAAAAGCACAATCAATAAAATAGCTGCGCCGATCAAAATAGAAGCAACCTTGAAAATTTTCTTTTCGTCATCTCTGTTAATCATGACTTTTACCGCCTTACTAAGATGTGCCTAAAATACCGCACTCCTTTCTTTTGCTAAAAAACCGACAACTGTGCTGGTAAAACAATTGTACGCTCTAACCACGTCAGGCTTCCTTTAACCTTTGTCAGCGGCTTTTTCGCCCTTCCTTCTGCTCGGCGTTCTCTATAGCAAGGTTTTCTCTTTTGTCGGCTGCGGCACGTAATGCCGCTAGCAGATAGCGCCTTATTCGCCTCTGGATATGCAGCAGCGTAAGCTTTGGTTTTCCTCCCTCTTTGGAGTTTCCTCCTTGGTCGTTCCTTCAGGTCGACCACCATTAGTACATTCTCCAAACTCAACTTTGAAGTTTCGCTGGTTATTCACTTAAAAGAGCAGTAATTAAAAAGAAGACAGGGTGATCCCTGTCTTCTTCGCGTAATGAATTAGATGCGTACGCCGATCTAATTATGTCCGTTGACTTAGATGCGTCTGCTTAGACCAAGCGAACGAACTTGCGCTTGCCCACCTGAACGACCGCGCCCGCAAGAGTATCGGGCGCAACGTTGTATTCCTTGGCAGGCACCGCTTCGCCATTCACCTTGACGCCGCCCTGGTCGATCATGCGGCGCGCATCGCCCACGGAATTGGTGAGTCCCGCGTCGGAGATCAGCTTTGCCAGATACACCTTGCCTTCATCGTTAGGAGTGAGGTCGGCAGCGAATTCCGGAATATCCTCAGGCACTTCGTGCTGCTTGAACTGACGGTCGAACGCTACTTCAGCTTCCTGAGCGGCCGCTTCGTCATAATATGCTGCGACGATGTTCTGGGCCAGATCGCGCTTGCAACGATTCGGATGGATTTCGCCTGCTGCAAGACCCGCTTCGATAGCATCGATCTGGTCGACTGCGATCGTAGAAGCCAGGCGATAGTACTTCACCATGAGCTCGTCAGGGATGGACATGACCTTGCCGAACATATCGTTAGGCGCATCGGTCAGACCAATGTAATTGCCGTAGCTCTTGGACATCTTCTTGACGCCATCGGTGCCTTCCAGAAGCGGCAAGGTCAAACATACCTGCGGCTCCATACCCATCTTTTCCATCAGCTCGCGCCCCGCGAGCAAGTTGAACAACTGGTCGGTGCCGCCCAGTTCCACGTCGGCTTCGATGACCACTGAGTCATATGCCTGCATGATGGGATAGAGGAACTCGTGAAGACTGATGGACTGGTTGCTGGTATAGCGGTTATGGAAGTCATCGCGTTCAAGAATACGTGCGACCGTAAAGTTGGAAGCGATCTTGAGCAGATCCTCCATACCGAGCTTTAAGATCCACTCGGAGTTGTAGCGCAATGTCGTCTTTTCGGGATCGAGGATCTTAAATGCCTGATCGACATACGTTTTCGCATTGATCTCGATCTGCTCACGCGTCAGTTGAGGGCGCGTGGTATTGCGCCCCGATGGGTCGCCGATCAGCGCCGTACCATCACCGATGATCAGCGTTACATGGTGCCCTAGATCCTGGAACGCACGCAACTTACGCAGTGGTACTGCGTGGCCTAAGTGAATATCGGGAGCAGTCGGGTCAACGCCCAACTTGATGTTCAGCGGCTTGCCACGCTTCAGTTTTTCCATCAATGCGGATTCCGGCACGATCTGAGCGGTACCGGATTGAATAATATGAAACTGCTCTTCGGGTGAAATCATTTTTCCTCTTTCTTGGATAGTGCAAAAATTCTAGCACAGCCACAACTAATACTACGGAACGCGCCGCGATGCGTCTTCAAGCGATCGAGAACAACGCGCGCGATCACTGCGCACGAGCTGCATCACCCAAGCATTGCCAGCCATCGAGACAGATCATGCCGATCGAGCGTTCTGTGAATGCACTCACCCATTTACGATACCCCGCGGAACAGATGGCCCGAAGTCGCCCCTTCGGCTTTCGAAACCTTGTCGCCGCTTTTGAGGGCAATATCACGCGCACGAACCGCGCGCTGGACCTTCTTCGTAGTTTCCGCAACGTTCATCAATGTCGTATCAACCATGAATGCCGATACGCCCGCACGGATCAACTCAGGTGCCAGGTGAGCGATATCAAGAGAAACCGCGTTATAGAGATGACTACGCCCCATCGCATCAGTGATAACCGTCATCTCATAACCCTTGCGGTCCTTCAGATGGTGCGGGCTCTTACGACGGGCGCATGCTGCACAGTTCTGATTACACGGCCCCTGGCTCATAAGTAAGCAATGCTCGGTCACCATCAGCTCCGTCGAACCCATAATGGTCACGCCCAATGGAACGGGAGAAACATCGCCCAGTTCCTCTATCTGAACCAATGAGAGTTCCGGAGAAAGCCAGATGCGCTGCGCCCCCATATCGGCCATTGCCTGCAGATCGAAACGGTTCGTTATCGGAATATGCGGGCCCACTTCAGGTAGGGCGCCCTTTTCAAGAGCGCGGAACAACTGGCCGAAGTTCTCAACGACGACCGGCTTGTCTTCACGTACGCGGTTCCAAATATCGAAGCCGTCGCGACGCTCTTCGTCGAACATATGCGATACGGCCGGCAAAATAGGAACGCACTGCTTGGGGTACCCCGCCTGCTCGGCAGTCGGCGAGAGCTGACCTGCAATGACTGCTTCACCACGGCGATAGTTGATAGCGGGCACATAAACGAAATCGGCCCCTGCTCGTTTCGCCGCGCGAGCGCATGCGGGATTGGTGGCTAGAACGCCCACCTTGCACGACCCCTTGCGAACGGGTGCGGAGAACACCCGCGCAGGCGTGCGCTCAAGCGCACGCGCATGATAGGAAGCGAGCATGACCTCCTGCAGTTCTTTCGCTGCCTGGGCGCGCAGCTTGTGCAGCGTAGAGAAGCCCATTCCCACACCTTCATCGAGCGTGATATCCAACGACTTAAGCTCGAACGGCGTAGTGCCCATGCGATCGATATGATCGTGTACTTCCTCGGCAGTAATGGCCTTAGTGCGAGCCGCTTCCACCGGAGCGCCTTCGACCGTTACGCTCTTCCCCTGTTCAGTAGTGAAGGTGAGCCATGCGGGCTGCCCGATCCGAAGAACGATCGAACCTTCAACCGGAACTGCCGGCATGCGCGCGTCATCGACGAAGGCGGCCTGAGCATTGCGGACACGGAAAACGCGGTCACCCTTGCCCACCGCGCGATCCACGCGCAACACCACCTTACCTGATTTGTCGTAACACCGTTCATCGATGGTGTAAACAAAATGCCCGCGGTTCGTCCAGAACTCAATAGCATCCTGCTCGTGAAGATCCTGCTCGGGATCGATGGTCACCAAACCATCTTTTACACGGCTCACCCGCCCAACGAACACGCCACGATTATTGGGGCGCCCGTAACTCATGATCTCGTTACCGCGATCGCCCGTTAAATACGCTGTCGTGAAGCCACGCGAGAACGCTTCAGAAAGCACCTGGTGCTCTTCTTCGGTCGCGCGAGGATCGATCGGATCGCCCTGCAATTCGACCGAACCGCAATCAAGCTCAGCACGACGCTTTTCAGCTTCCCAAGCAAGCGCACGATCGAGCACGGCACGATATACGCCCACTACGCTCTTCACGTACTCAGGAGATTTCATGCGCCCTTCGATCTTGAGGGACGCAACGCCCGTTTCGATCAGTTCAGGGAGCAAGTCGATCGTGCAAAGGTCCTTAGGCGAAAGCAGATGTTCACCAGGAGCATCAAGGCTCTTGCGCAAAGCGACATTATGCAGCGTATAGGGTAAACGGCACGCCTGGGCGCAACGACCACGGTTCGCGGACCTACCCCCGATCATGGACGACAGGAAGCACTGCCCCGAATAGCAAATGCACAATGCGCCGTGAGCGAACACCTCGACTTCCATGCCGTGACTCTTCGCTGCCTCAACAAGACGAGATATCTCTTCAAGCGAAAGTTCGCGTGCCAAAGTCACCCGAGAAGCACCCAGAGCGGCAGCAGCCGCAATGCCATCTTCATCGTGGGTATTCATCTGCGTTGAGGTATGTATTTCGACCTCAGGAACAACGCGACGCAACTCGAGCGCCATGCCGATATCCTGCACGATAAATGCATCCACCCCGCAACGATATGCCTGACGAGCCAGTTCCATCGCATCTTCAACTTCAGAAGGAAGCACGATGGTATTCAGGGTCAGATAGATCTTCACCCCACGCATGTGAGCATAGTCGCACGCCTCGGCCAATTCTTCAAAAGAAAAGTTATCCGCGCCGCGACGCGCATTGAAATGCCCTGCCCCCAAATACACTGCATCAGCGCCCGCCTGAACTGCTGCATGCAAGCATGTCATGCTTCCCGCCGGTGCCAACAATTCAACTTGAGGGGGCTCTTTCAAGGTGCCGGGCAAATTCGTCTGTTCGGTTGTCATTTCCATCCTCTGCGATCGTATGGGTCCTCATGGACGAAAACGGCCATCGGAAATGATGGCCGTTCATATTTCATTTCTATGACGTGCGTGCTTCCTATGCGGATTGGGCCTTGCTGTCTGCATCTTGAAGAGCCGCAATACCCGTATCGTAATGAGCCTGGATATCTGCTAGACGCGAATCATAGGTACCGTAATCGAACGAGCCGCTCTGGGGTGCCTTCACGTCTTCATACAACTGCACATACGAAGTGAGCGCGGTCTGCATTTCCGTCGCACCCGTCACGTAAGCAGAATGAATATCCTTCATAGCATCAGGTACGGTCAATGCATTCAGATCGTTCACGCACTGATTCACCGCCTCGAGCTGAGCATCTAGAGAAATGACTTCGCCATCTTTCACCGCCGTAGCGAATTCACCCATATTGGTGTTCAAGGTCTCCATGATGGTATTCACTGACGACATGTACTGGCGATTTTGCGTCTGCGCATCAGCTTCCGGGTCAGAGGAAGAACAGCCTACCAGGCAGGCCAGGCATGCAACGCACAGCATTGCCGCAAAAACGATACGTGCTTTCGCTTTCATATAATCCTTTCGATCGAACAGCTTGAGTGTATCGGTAGTTCATCGCCACGAACGCCACATTGGCGAAAACAAGACAGAATGCAGGCACAATTCACAATCATGCCATCATTCAGATCGGAACCACACTATGTCGTGGTTCCCTCTCCTCCGCCTCCGGGATCAGTGGGATCGGTTGGATCAGTCGGATCGGTTGGATCAGTGGGATCAGTAGGATCTGTCGGTCCAGTCGGATCGGTGGGGTCTGTTGGATCCGTGGGTGTTACAGGATCCGTTGGAGTCGTAGGATCCGTTGGGGTCGTGGGCTCAGTGGTGGCCGAAGGATCGATCACCGTATCACCCTCATGCTCAGGCGCTTCACCCGTAGTACCGCTACCATTGCCGAAGTCGGTAGTAGTGTAATCGAGCTTATCATCCGACGTGGGGAACTGCTCGATCGGCTGACCAGCCAATACTGCGCTCATAAAATCGCCGAACACACCGTCAGCGGCAACGCTCGAAGGCATCTGCACCTCTTCACGTCCGCCGATCCAAATAGCGGTAGAGAGCTGCGGCGTAATACCGCAGAACCACTTGTCGCGCCAGTTCTCGGACGTACCCGTCTTGCCTGCAACGGGCTGGCCATTATCGATAGCCGCGCCACGGCCCGTGCCGTTCGTCACCACGCCCTTCATAACGTCGGTCGCCGCTTCGGTCAAAGCGGTATCGAGCACTTTTTCGCCCGTGGTGTCAGCAGTGAAGATGGTCGTGCCAGACGAATCCTTGATGGATTGGATGCATACCGATTCATGCTTCGTGCCACCCGATGCAATAGTGGCATACGCCTGCGCCATTTCGCGGACGGTCACTTCTTCAGAGCCCAACGTGATAGAAGGAAACGCATCAAGGGGCGATTCAATACCGCACGTAGTAGCCATATTCGCTACCTTATCGGCACCGATCTCGGTGCACAATTCAGCGAAACCAGTGTTAGAGGACACCGCAAAGGCACTTGCCACGGAACGAACGCCATAGTTGGAGCCGCCGTAATTTTCAACGCTCCATCCATTAAGGTCAACGCGTGATGTACAGTTAAGGTTCGTCTGAGGCGATACCCCTTCGTTCAGGGCAGCCAGCAAAGTAAATGTTTTAAAAGAAGAGCCCGGCTGACGCTTTGCCTGCGTTGCCAAGTTGAATTCGTTCGTATCGTAATCGCGACCGCCGATCATAGCCTTAATGAAGCCTGTGTCAGGGTCGACCGATACCAACGCCAGTTCCAGATTGTCGGAAAGCGTTGCGAGCTTCTTATCCGCCGCTTCTTCAGCCGCCTGCTGAGTCGGCACGTCAAGCGTGGTGATGACGGTCATGCCGCCCTTGAATACCTCATCGGCCGAATAGTCTTCCAGAAGCGTCTGGCGCACATAGCTCGTGAAGTACTTGTACTGATACAGACCATCATTCGAATCGCTCATGGTTACATTGAGCGAAATGGGTTCAGCCTGCGCAGAATCGTGCTGCTCCTGCGTAATAACGCCATTGGTCAGCATGCGATCGAGAACCAGATTGCGACGATCCAGACAGTTCTGAGGATTGTCGATAGGATTGTTGTAAGTAGGAGCCTGCGGAATGCCGATCAATGCCGCCGCTTCGGCAATAGTCAGATCCTTGGCATCCTTCGAGAAATACAGCTCCGCTGCCGCCTGAATACCATAGGCACCTTGGCCGTAATTAATGGTATTCAAATACATCTGAAGGATCTCTTCTTTTGAATACATGGTTTCAAGCTGAATGGCAATGTAGGCTTCGCGCACTTTACGCTTGAGTGAAGATTCCGTCGCCTCGTCGGCGAGAATAGTGTTTCGCACGAACTGCTGCGTAATGGTAGAGGCGCCTTCACGACCAGTGTTCGTTAGATTCACCCATACCGCACGAGCAATACCCCATACGTCAACACCATTGTGCTGGTAAAAACGCTCGTCTTCGGTAGCGACCGTTCCCTTGGTAACATAGTCACCCATCTGATCAAGGTCGACAGGATCGCGGTTCTCCAAATAGAACTCAGCCAAAAGCGTTGTGCCATCATTGGCATACACTTTCGTTTTCTCAGCCACGTTATACGCCGATGCATCCGTATAATCAGGAAGATCCTGTAACCACACCGCGCATACCGCGACCGTGGACAAACAGCCCAGGCCTATGATAGCCGCTATTACGATGCCGACGATTCCTAAGCGGAATCCAGCGCGCTCTTTACGGGCGCCATGTCGAGACCGCCTTGCTCGTGAAGCCATATTACCTCCAAACTACAGTTCAAAGTATTTTAACACTCATCACTCTTTGCGAATGGATCCGCACAAGAGATAGGGGCGCTCGTAGCAGAGCACGCACAATTTATCGTTAATTCATGCATGGTTTCACCACATTTATCCACGAAGGAAGCTCTTTACCAAAAAGGGCCATCCGCCAGAACGCGAACGGCCCTTCCCTTCCTTGGTATGTTCCATGAATAAGGTCGCGATGCCTATCTGCGCCTTATTCACTTTGCACTACGCCTGGGCGGATTTCTTATCTTCTGCCAACTTCGCAGCACCTAGCTTGATCTGCTCGGCGACCACCTCGTTGCCCGTTCCGCCATAGGTGGTACGCGCCGCTACGATAGATTCAAGGTCGAGCGCTTCGGTGATGTCTGCCTCGAACAAATCGGATGCGTTCTTGAAGTCCTCCAGACTCAGGTCGTCCAGATCACATGCGCGCTTATCGCACAGCAGCACTAAGTTACCGACGATCTCGTGCGCCTTGCGGAAGGGTAGGCCCTTCTTTGCCAGATAGTCAGCCACGTCGGTCGCGGCGAGATAACCCTTCTTCGACTGTGCACGCATAGCATCGGCATGTACCTGCATGGTAGAGATCATGCCCTCCATGCATACCAGACAATCGTGCAGGGTCTTGCACGCATCAATAACGCCTTCTTTGTCTTCCTGCAGGTCCTTGTTGTACGCCAAGGGCAAGCTCTTCATAGTAGTGAGCAGGGCCATCAGATCACCCACAACACGGCCCGATTTGCCGCGGATCAGTTCAGCGAAGTCGGGGTTCTTCTTCTGAGGCATGATGGATGAACCAGTGGAGTATTCGTCAGCCAGCGTGATGAAGCCGAATTCGGACGTGGACCACAAGATGATCTCCTCGGACAAGCGAGACAGATGGATCATAGCCACCGAACAAGCGTAATCAAGATCGAGCAGGAAATCGCGATCCGACACTGCATCAAGAGAATTAGGCGTCATGGAAGCGAATTGCAGTTCTTCGGTGGTCTTGCTGCGATCAAGCGGGTAAGTAGTGCCCGCAAGAGCAGCCGAACCAAGCGGATTCACGTTCGCGGCATCATAAGCCTGACGCAGGCGCTGGAAATCGCGTGTGAACATCCAGAAGTAAGCCATGAAATGATGCGACAACAACACGGGCTGGGCATGCTGCATATGAGTGTAGCCCGGCAAAATGACGCCCATGTGCTTTTCCGCCGCTTCGATCAGCGTAGCACGCAGCGCGTTCACATCGATCATCAGGCTATGAGCGAGCTCTTTGGCATACAGGCGCGTATCGGTGATGACCTGATCATTGCGAGAACGACCGGTATGCAAGCGCGCACCGGCATCGCCGATGTTCTGCGTTAGCACCTTTTCGATGGACATATGAATGTCTTCGTCGTTGATATCGAACTTGAACTCACCTGCATCGATGATCTTCTCGATGTCAGCCAAACCAGCAACGATCGCATCAGCATCTTCCTGCGAGATCACTCCCTGGGCAGCCAGCATGCGAGCATGAGCGCGCGAACCGGCGATATCTTGGTGATACATCGCCTTGTCAACCGGCAGAGATGCACCGAATTCCTGAGTGAATTCACTTACGCCTTTTTCAAATCGCCCAGACCATAAAGCCATTAAATGCTCCCTTCAATATATACAAGCATGTAGCAGATCTATTCCGCGAACAACTTTACTGCTCTTCCTTCGTGGACACCAGCAGCAAAATACCCGAAATGATATTCACGAAAAGAAGCGTGCACACGCCAAAAGCGACCGTATTGACCTTTTCGCCCTTGTACAACTTCCAGCAATGGACCGTCATAGGGATCATCCAAGCCAGAGGAATGATCGCCCAACATACCGATACTGCCGAGAGGATGCACAGAATGAACGCGATCAGGCGCAGGGTCTGATCGGTCGAATTGACCGTTTGCGTTTGCGTGTACTGGGTCTGTGCATACGTGGGCTGTGCAGAAGGATCCTGATATGGCGTCTGCTGATAAGGCTGCTGCGCGGCTGGTTGCGAAACGGGCTGAGCATCTGCATAATTATCGGTCCACTGAGTACCATCCCACCAACGAAGCTTCGTAGGATCTCCCGAAGGATCTTGATACCAACCAGCAACAGGATTTGCCATAGCGTGTTCTCCTCAAACTATAAATGGAATCGATGCACTTCAGTGTAGCAAACTTTCCTTACAGCTTCCTAAAGCTTCCCTTACTGAATAGAAACGTTCTGACCTTCCTTTCGAGCTCTCGAACGCGCTTCAACGCACATGGACGCACCCCTCCTTATGGAAACAACAGTTTCAAGTAAGTCCGCAACGTACCCGAGTGTCCGGTCGTGACGCACCATCAAAACGATATTCAGTTACGGTATCGTCAATGAAGCGCTGGGGATTATTTGGTACGCTAGAACGAACTTTTGAGATCTTCATCGACGGAGGGCGTTCATGCCGACCTTGCACGATATATCAAAACGAATCGATTCGGTCGCCTCCACCCGCAAGATCACCTCCACCATGGAAATGGTGGCGCGGACGAAGATCCATCGAGCTCAAGAGCGCGTTCACCGCGCAAGGCCCTATGCACGGTTCATGCGCGAAATGCTCAGCAATATGGCTGACAAATATGCCGAACCGGTCGCGCTGGCAACGCCACACGATGAAGTCAGAACATCCGTCATCATCGTCATCACGTCGGACCGTGGGTTATGCGGCCACTTCAACCACGACGTCATCAAACTCGCCGACAAGCAGATCGCCCTATGCAAAGATGCGGGCAAAAAGGTCGAGTTGATCCTTTGCGGCAAGGTGGCCATGAAATACTACGCCCACCGTGGGCATACTGCCGTCCAATCGTTCTGGAACCAATCCGCCAGCCCCACCGTTGAACAGGCGAATGCTATGGCGGATTACCTGGTAGAGAGCTACCTTGCCGGCACTATCGACGAAGCATTCGCCCTCTATAACCACCACCGCGGATCATTGGTGCAAATTCCCGTGCAGTGGCGCTTGATGCCCATCGACATGGCGGCGTTCGATCCCCACCACATCCGCTTCGACCAGGGCGGTATTTCGGATAAGGACCCCCGCCTGAAAAACATGATGGCCCGCATTGAATACGAACCGAATCGCGAATACGTGCTCGAGCGCCTGTTGCCCGAATATTTGTCGGGTTATCTGTTCTACATGCTCATCAATTCGGCAGCGGGCGAACAAGTTGCGCGCCAACTTGCCATGAGCACCGCGACCGACAATGCCGATGATCTGCTAGGCACCCTCAAATCGCTTTACAACCACATCCGTCAAGAAGCTATCACCACCGAATTGAACGAGATCGTAGGCGGAGCAGAAAATCTCGAGAGCGAGCACGGTCCTCGAACGAGAAGACAAAGCCTTTAGTTAATCGACCACACTTTCACAAAATGACCCCCCACCTACAAAAAAATGCACCGGATACCCGGTGCATTTTTGTAAGCCATGATGATCGCAAACATTGCGAATAACAGCGGACAGCGGCCTATTCGCCGTCGGTCACGCCCTGTTCACGACGGTTCTTCGACCAGACCTTAGTAGAAAGGCCGTACAGATCGATGAAGCCCTTAGCTGCCGCATGATTAAAGGTATCAGCCGCATCATAGGTCGCCAGACCGTAATCATACAAGGAGAAATCGCTCTTGCGACCGGTGATGGTGCAGTTACCCTTGTAGAACTTCAGGCGCACAAGACCCGTTACACACTGCTGAGTGGTCTTCAGGAACGAATCCATCGCATGCTTCAGAGGCGAGAACCACTGGCCGTTGTATACCAGCGTTGCCCAGTCGTGCTCCATGTGCAGCTTGTAGCGCAGCACTTCGCGCTCGAGGCACATATCCTCCAGACCGCGATGAGCGACGATCAGCGCCAGAGCACCGGGAGCTTCGTAACATTCACGGCTCTTAACGCCGATCATGCGGTTCTCGATCATGTCGATACGACCGAAGCCGTGAGCGCCAGCGATCTCGTTCATCTTCGCGATGATATCAAGATAGCCCATCTGCTCACCATCGATAGCGACCGGCAGACCTGCCTTGAACTCGACTTCGATCTCGAGCGCTTCGTCAGGAGCCTTCTCGGGATCAGTGGTCATCGTGTAGATATCCAGAGGAGGACGGTTCATTGGATCTTCCAGAACGCCGCACTCGATAGCGCGACCCCACAGATTGTCGTCGATGGAGTATGGCTTGGACTTAGTGGTGGGAACCGGCACGCCGTGTGCTTCGGCCCAGTCCATTTCCTCGTCGCGAGTGTGCATATCCCACTCGCGAACGGGAGCGATGATCTCGAGGCTGGGATCGAGTGCCTGAATGGAGGTCTCAAAACGAACCTGGTCATTACCCTTGCCGGTGCAGCCATGAGCAACGTACTTTGCGCCGTACTTGTGAGCCGTATCGACCAAATACTTTGAGATCAGCGGACGGGACAGCGCCGAAACCAAAGGATACTTGTTCTCGAAATGAGCGTTCGCATACAAAGCCTTAGACAGGTAATCTGCAGCGAAATCTTCACGCATGTCAGCGATAATGCAGTCGATAGCACCCGTTGCCAACGCGCGCTCCTTTACCTGCTCCAAGCCCTCATGCTCCTGACCCACTTCGCCTACAACAGCAATGACGTCCAGGTTCTTTTCGTCCTGAAGCCACTTGATGCATACGCTGGTATCAAGACCGCCCGAGTAGGCAAGTACGCATTTTTCCTTTGCCATTATTAAACCCTTTCCTTAGGTGTGATCATTACAAAACGATTAGTCAAGTTCTATGCGCGCGCTGCGCTGATCAGATCAGGCAGAGCTGCTACCAGCTGATCGATCTCTTTCTTGGTGATGATGAGCGACGGCAAGAAACGCAGGGTATGATCGCCCGTTGCGTTCAGCAAGAAGCCCTCTTCCAGGCCCTTGTTCACCACGTCGTGAGCATTGATGCCCTCTTCAAGATCAGCGCCGATCATCAGACCCATGCCACGCACCTCGGTGATGCCTTCGATGTTACCCAGAGCTTCGCCGAAGTAATCTCCCAGCTCTTCCACATCTTCAGCGAAGTTGCCGCGCGAAAGCGTTGCCAACGTCGCATGAGCGGCCGCCATCGCCAGATTGCTGCCGCCGAACGTAGAGCCATGGTCACCCGGTTCGAAGACATCGGCGACTTCGATACGAGCTGCGCATGCACCCATAGGAAAGCCCGATGCGATGCCCTTTGCCATGGTGATGATGTCAGGCGTAATACCCATGTTCTGGAACGCGAAGGGGAATTCGCCGCAGCGATAGAAGCCCGTCTGAACTTCATCGACAATGAGCAGCATACCGTTCTGGCGAGCGAACTTCGCTACCTCGAACAGCGTATCAGCATCCCAGGGATGAACGCCTGCTTCGCCCTGAACACATTCGATCATCAATGCGCATACGCTTCCCACGTTCTCAAAGAACGCCTGATGAACGGCATTCAAGTCATTCATGGGTACGTGAATGAAGCCATCAGGCAGCGGCGCGAACGCTTCCTGCTTAGCAGGCTGAGCCGTTGCGGCGAGCGTTGCCAGCGTACGGCCATGGAAGCTATTATCCAGCGTGATGATGTTCTGTCCGCCCGTACCTTCCTTCTTGGAATACAGACGTGCGAGCTTGATCGCGCACTCGTTCGCTTCGGCGCCAGAGTTAGCGAAGAACACCGGCCAAGGCGCACGGAAGAACTTCGGCACGCACGTATTCAGCATGTCGGAGATGATCTTCGCGACCTCGCCGCGGTTCTCAATATGGTAATAATTGCTCACATGGATGAGCTTAGCGGCCTGATCGGCAATGGCCTGGGTGACCGCAGGATGGCAATGACCCAAGCTATCTGCACCAATGCCAGAAATGAAATCAAGATACGTTTTGCCGGTGTCGTCTTTGACTTCCATGCCGGAACCTTCGACCAGCATGACCGGCTTACGCTTGAACGTATGCATCACGAAATGGTCGTCGAGCTTTTTCGCTTCTTCAAAACTCATTGTTTTCCTTTCCATCACAAACGCCGCAGCGCTTTTGCGGCTGTAGCGCGCTGCACTGCGCACCACGAAGCGCATCGTATAGCCCTATAATTCTAACGGGTTATACGGAAATACGCTCCCTTGTGTTCACTGTTTCTTATCAAGTCCTTTTTTAGTACACACTCGGACTTATAGGTTTTCGTTCAAACGTGAGGCCAAAATGCCCAGCGGACGCATCTCTTCCTTGGTAACGATGGCCTTATCGTCGTAGATCAGCGTACCGGAACCGCTCGAAGTAAGCAGTTCGACCAGGATCGAATGAGGCTTGGTACCGTTCACAATATGCGCACGCGGCACACCGCCTTCGAGCGCACTTACGCACGATTGGAGCTTGGGGATCATACCGCTGCTCACCGCACCTGATGCCAGCATGTCACGCGTTTCATCCAAAGTCATCTGCGAAACCAGCGTGTCTTTATTGCTGAAATCCTCATAGAAGCCGTCAACATCGGTCAAGAACACGATCTTATGCGCACCGATAGCCGAAGCGATCGCGCATGCTGCCGCATCGGCATTGATGTTGTACGATCCATTGTCTTCGCCTTTGCCGACCGATGCGATGATGGGCACATAATCAGCCGCAATGAGCGCATTGATGTAGGCGGGGTTCACTTCCACTACACGACCCACGCGACCAAGCGCCGGATCCTTCTGCTCGGCGATGATAGTTCCCGCATCGGTGCCATTCACGCCTACGGCCAGATTGCCATGCTCGTTCATGGCGAGCACCAGTTCTTCGTTGACCTTGCCGACGAGCGTCATCTTCACGACATCCATCGCCTCATCGGTGGTAACGCGCTGGCCTTCTTTGAATTCGACATCGATGCCAAAACGATTCATGTTTTCAGTAATAGCCGCACCGCCGCCATGTACGATGACCGGGTTCACTCCCATGATCTTAAGCATGACGATATCGCTCATCACCGCATTGCGCAGTTCGGGATCGACCATGGCCGCTCCACCGTACTTAATGAGGACCGTTTTGCCTGTTGCGGTCTTGATCCACGGAAATGCCTCGATCAGCACCTCCGCGGTATGGCTTGACGTTACTTTTCTATCTTTTGCGTACTTCATGAACGGTAATCTCCATTTATTGAAACGTATTCGTGCGAAAAATCGCAGGTCCACATCGTCGTTTGCGCGTCACCTGCACCCAGATCGGCCTCGAGAAGGATCTCAGAGGCCTGGAATCGTCGCAGAGCCTCCTCTTCATCGAAAGGAACGGGCAGGCCGCTTCGCAGGACCGGCATGCCCATGATGTCGATAGATACGTTCTCTTGACTGAACGTCGCACCCGATCGACCGAGCGCTCCGGCGATCCTGCCCCAATTGGCATCACGGCCGTAAATAGCCGTTTTGACCAGCGGGGAATTGGCCACGGTACGTGCCGCCTTATCGGCATCTTCGTCCGTTGCCGCACCGCGAACGCATACCGTAACGAGCTTCGTGGCGCCTTCACCATCGCGCGCCATCGCACGAGCCAGACGCTGTGTCACCTCGTGCAGGGCCTGCATGAATTCCGCAAGCGCAATAGAGCCTTCCGCGAATACTGGCTTGCCCGATGCGGCAGCACCTGAAGCCATCAACACGCAGGTATCGTTCGTGGAGGTATCGCCATCGACGGTCACTTTATTAAAGCTCGAATTCACCGCTTCGGAAAGGCAGTGATGGAGCGTTTGCGACGCCAAGGGCGCGTCGGTCGTAATGACTGAGATCATGGTCGCCATGTTCGGCATGATCATGCCCGAACCCTTCGCCATGCCGCCCACCGTAAAGACGCAGCCTTCGTAATCGGGATCGTTCGACTGGTAACGAACGGCCTCTTCTTTGGAAACCGTATCGGTCGTCATAATAGCGCGCGCCGCCTTGTGCCCCCACTCGTCAGTGGCACCCTGAGCAACGCCAGCCTCATCGCAGGCAATCAGTTCCTGATGAAGCGCCGGCACTCCCGTTTCGAATGGAGCCGTATCCAGCAACTGCCCGATGACCCCCGTAGAAGCCACCAGCACATCTTCCTCAGCGCAGCCTACCGTATTCGACACAATGGCCGCGGTCCTACGCGCCGCTTCGAGCCCAAGCGTGCCCGTAGCCGCGTTCGCGATACCTGAATTCACCACCATGGCACGGGCGAATCCATAACCGCGATCATCCAAATGCTCACGCGAAACCGTCACCGGCGCGGCGCAGAACACGTTCTGGGTGAACACACCGGCCGCTGCGCAAAGCTCGTCGGCTTCGACAAGAGCCATGTCAAGGCGCTCAGGATCATCGCGAAAGCCTGCATGAATGCCGCCGGCCTTGAAACCGCATGCGGAAGCAACGCCCCCGTTGTCGATGGTGCTCATATTCAATTCAGCCATATTTGTTCTCACTCCTAAGAGGGATTAGCAACAGAAGAAAGTGCTGTAGCTTCGTCGAAACCACAAACGATGTTCGCGCACTGAACCGCCTGACCAGCAGCACCTTTAACAATGTTATCGATGGCGCAGGTAGCGATGACCGATCCAGTAGTTGCGCTATACGCAACGCCTACGTGAGCGCGGTTCGTTCCAACGACCGACGAGGTCTTCGGTTGCTGAGCATAAGGCAGAACCGAAACGAACGGCGAACCCTCGTACGCGTCGCAATATCGTCGGTAGATCGACTCGGGAGTTTCAACTGCGCGCGCTTCGTCGCTCAGTTGAATGGTGACGGTGGACAGAAGGCCGCGCGAAGCTGGTGCCAAGTGAGGCGTGAACACCAGACGATCCTGGATACCTAAGATCTGTTCGATCTCGGGGGTATGACGATGGCTGGTAACGCCATAGGCTTCGAAGTTCTCGTTAGCGGAAACGAAATGCGTACGCGCAATGGCGCTACGTCCCGCGCCCGACACACCCGAAATAGCATCAGCTACGACGATGCCCTGGGACGCCTCAATAATAGGCGCCGCAGCTAAGGAGGTCGCCGTCGGATAGCAGCCCGCGCAGGCCACCAGGATGGCCGCACCTTCCGCATGCTGCTGAGCAGCTACGCTGAATGCTTCGCGATTAAGTTCAGGGAGGCCGAACGTTGCCGTTTGAAGCAATTCGGGAGAGGTGTGCTCTACCTTGTACCATTTTTCGTACGTTGCCTGGTCGCGCAAGCGATAGTCAGCGGAAAGATCGACGACCGTAACGCCTGCTTCGAGCAAGCCCGGGGCCGATTTCATAGCGACCGTATGAGGAGTAGCGAGGAACACCACGTCGCACGAGAACAATGCAGGATCATCGTGGGTGGTATACGCAAGATCGGTCACGCCGGTGAAAACCGGATACACGCTTGAGAGCGGCGTGCCTGCATCGGAGTTGGAGGTAGCTACTGCTAATTCGAATACAGGATGTCGCAGGATGATGCGAACCAGTTCTGCTCCTGCATATCCAGCTGCGCCTACGATACCTGCCTTCAACATCATGATGCCCTTCTTATCTTCGCGTTCGAGTAAATCTGCCTGTGTATACAAGTGTTCTCAGATTACTCCAAATTACCCATGGCGATAACCCTCAACTTGCAACAAATAACAGGATAGGCAGAGTTTATCCATGTACGGAAGGCGTTTCTTACCCACAGGGAAGATCGTTCTCCTAAGAAGGAGCCGTCTTTCCCGCAGGCAAGATCAAAGGCCGATGCAGCTCTCCGCGCTTGCGCAACCTCAAAAGCAGAGAGCTTTGCACCGTATATCAGAAGGGCGCTACTTCACGTACGTGCGAATATAACGTTCGATGCCCGTTACGCATGCGACGAGCGTTTCGTTGACCGGTGTCGGCACGCCATACTTCTTGCCTTGAGCGACCACGGCACCGTTAATAACTCCCACTTCGGTCGGACGGTTCTTCTCGAGGCTCTGCAACATAGATGGCTTGAAGCTATCAGGCAACCCTTCACGAGCAAGGTCAAGAGAATACTGAGGGTCTTCGCTCGAAAGCACTACCCCCGCCGCCCGAGCGACCTGAATACCCTCTTGCACCGCCGCTGCCGCAACAGCGGTCAGCTTTTCTTCCTGATACATATCGCCGTACGGCAGGCGCGTGATACCGCAAACCGCGCCCGTTGCCACATTGACCAGGAGCTTATCCCAGATGACGCCCATGATATTGTCGGACACAATGCAGTGCATGCCCGCCTCTTCGAACGCCTTACCAATAGCTTTCACGCGCGGCGTGATGGAGCCGTCCAATTCCCCGATCAGCGTATCTTTTCCCGGTATGGTCGCTTGCACACGACCGGGCTCGAGCAGCATACCCCCAATGTAGGTCTTTCCGCCGATAACATGATCGGCTCCTACGATGCCGCTCAGCACATCTTCGGCGCCAAGACCGTTTTGCAAGGACATCACGGCCGTATCGGGACCGATCAGTTCCTTGCCCTCCTCCATGGTCTTGGCAGTATCGAACGCCTTGCACAGAACGATGACCAGATCGCACGGACCGATGCCATCGGGCGTGGTATGCCCGATGGGGTGAGCCACCTCTTCCCCAGTAGGTGTCACCATGGTCAGCCCGTGATCATTAATGGCCTTCATGTGGGCCTCGCGCCCCACGAAATGTACTTCATTACCTGTTTGAGCAAGCGCACCGCCGATGGTGCTCCCCAACGAACCTGCTCCCAAAACGCATACTTTCATAGTTGCTCCCTCACTCGTTCATTCTCTTGCCAGCAGCTCGATCGTGATGCCATTGGGCAGAACGAACCAGTTGCGATCTTTGCCTGGTGCTTGGCGAATGCCCTCAAGGACATACACCTTGTCCAAGAGCTCTTGGGCGTTGTCGGCCGCGATGCCGATATGAGTCATGCTCGGCGCGGGACCCGCGCCCGCGTCGGTCGCAGTTGCGTCGGTCGCGGTTGTGCCTGCGTCGGCCTCGCTCGCGGCCGCCCCTGCATCCGCAGCATCAGCCCCGATCGCATTCGTTCCCACATCCGCGTCATCAGCACCACTCGCGCTCGCGTTCGCACCCGCGCCGTCCATTCGCTGTAGCTGGATGCCGCCGACCCAGGCCTGCTTCCATGGCTTTTCCCCTGAAGCCGGATCGACGAGCGTTACTTCCATACCCAGAACCGACGTGAAGAAGTCCAGGCACCAGTCAAAGTCCGGCACCTGCACCGCTGCGTGATCGATAGAAGGAGCGCCCATGACTATTCCTCTACTTCGAAGAACTTCAAGATATGAGTCGCGACGCAAACCACCACATCGTCTTG